>OFFI01001050.1_pt1 | contig 16412 bp, 18 predicted proteins | sample 1521351 | NCBI WGS metagenome assembly OFFI01 (sample SAMEA3504119, study PRJEB24116) | mouse gut metagenome | biome: mouse gut; feature: mouse-associated habitat; material: faeces | place: Denmark | collected 2011
CATGCCTCGCAAATCCGCATAAATACTGAATGTGTGGAGTTTTGCTCATGGCTAAGAGACATATATAAAGAGGTGTTTGTAAAGACGAATGAGAAATTGTCAAATTACAGCGCATACATTGGCATGACGAAGAAAAATGGCGTAAAAAGCGAGATGGAAGGGAAACGCTGTGACAGGAAAGCATTTTACGATTATCTGAAGAAAACGGTGGTGAACGCCATTTCGGATGAATCAACGACCGAGTATCTTCGGAAGGAGATGGAGACCGAGACCTTTCTGCCGAGACAGGTGACGAAGGATAATGGAGTGATACCGCATCAGGTGCATCTTCAGGAACTGGACGCGATACTGGAAAATTTGAGCGGGCGCATACCAGTCTTAAAGGAAAACGGCGGTAAGATACGTGACATTTTTACATTCAGAATACCATATTATGTAGGGCCGCTAAATGGAATTGTGAAAGGCGGCGAGAGGACGAACTGGGTGCGGCGGAAGAAAGCGGGGAGAATCTGCCCGTGGAATTTTGACGAGATGGTGGACACGGGGGCAAGCGCGGAGGAATTCATAAGAAGGATGACCAGTAAGTGCACATACCTGATTCACGAGGATGTGCTCCCTAAAAATTCTATGCTGTACAGCAAGTTCATGGTTCTGAACGAGCTGAATAACGTCCGGTTAAACGGGGAGCCAATCAGTGTTGAGCTGAAACAAAAGATATATGAAGACTTATTCCAGCGCCATAGAAAGGTTACGCGAAGAAGATTGACGGATTACATAAGGAGAGAGGGAATCGCGGGCGGAGATGCAGATATCACAGGAATAGACGGCGATTTTAAAGGCTCCTTGACGGCGTATCACGACTTTAAAGAAAAATTGACGGGCTGCGAGCTGTCTCAGGCTGATAAAGAAAATATCATATTGAACATCACCCTGTTCGGAGAGGATAAAGCTCTGCTGAAGAAAAGGCTGGGGGCTTTATATCCTGCTTTGACAGAACCCCAGAAGAAAGCCATATGCGCTCTATCTTATAAAGGGTGGGGGCGCCTGAGCCAAAGACTTTTAGAAGGGATTACTGCCCCTGCACCGGAAACGGGAGAAATATGGACGGTTATACGTGCAATGTGGGAGACAAATGACAATCTGATGCAGGTGCTGAGTGAGAAATACTGCTTTGCAGCGCTATCGATGAAGAAAACGCGGGGGAAGAGCCAAAAGAGATTACTTATAAAACGGTGGAGCAGATGAACGTATCTCCTGCGGTAAGGCGCCAGATATGGCAGTCCTTGCAGGTAATCAAAGAAATCTGCAAAGTAATGGGCGGGCCTCCGAAACGTGTGTTTGTAGAGATGGCGCGGGAAAAAACGGAAAGCAGGCGGACAGAATCCCGGAAGAAAAGGCTGATAGATTTATATAAGAAATGCAGGGAAGAGGAAAGAGACTGGATTGAGGAATTAGGGAATACCGAGGAGGCAAGGCTTAGAAGTGACAAGCTGTACCTGTATTATACCCAGAAGGGAAGGTGCATGTATTCAGGAGAAGTGATTGAGCTTGAGGAACTTTGGGATAACAGGAAATATGATATCGACCACATTTATCCCCAATCAAAGGTGATGGATGACAGTCTGGATAACCGGGTGCTGGTAAAGAAAGAGTATAATGCGGATAAAACGGACGAGTACCCCATACGTGCAGATATACGGGGGAAAATGCGGGCATTCTGGCGAATATTGCAGGATGGCGGCTTTATATCAAAAGAGAAATATAACAGGCTGACGAGAGGAACAGGCTTTGAGCCGTCGGAGCTGGCAGGATTTATCGCCCGTCAGCTTGTGGAGACACGGCAGGGAACAAAAGCTGTCGCATCGGTATTAAAGCAGGTTTTCCCGGAAACGGATATTGTCTATGCAAAGGCGAGAGTCGCCTCTCAGTTCAGGCAGGAGTTTGACTTGATCAAGGTAAGGGAGATGAACGACCTGCATCATGCCAAGGATGCGTATGTCAACATCGTAGTGGGGAACGTATATTATACGAAATTTACAAGTAATGCAGCATGGTATGTAAAGGAGCACCCCGGCAGAAGTTATAATCTGAAGAAGATGTTCACCTCAGAAAGAGATGTCGCCAGAAATGGCGAGACTGCGTGGAGAGCAGGAAACAGCGGAACGATAGCTACAGTGAAAAGAGTGATGGGGAAGAACAATATACTGGTGACAAGGCGCTCTTATGAGGTGAAAGGAGGACTTTTCGACCAGCAGCTTATGAAGAAAGGAAAAGGGCAGGTTCCAATAAAAGGAAGGGATGAAAGACTGGCGGATATCGATAAGTATGGCGGCTATAATAAAGCTGCGGGAACTTATTTCATGCTGGCTGAGTCGGAAGATAAAAAGGGGGCGAAGATAAGAAGTGTGGAGTATGTGCCGCTGTATTTGTGCAAATGTATTGAAAAAGATGAAGAGGCGGCAAAAGAATATCTGCAAAAAGAGCGCGGATTAAAGAATCCCAGCATATTAATAGCAAAAATAAAGATTGATACTCTGTTCAAAGTAGACGGATTTTATATGTGGCTGTCTGGAAGGACGGGAAATCAGCTGATTTTTAAAGGCGCCAACCAATTAATCCTTTCAGAACCTGATATGCGGATATTGAAGAAAGTTCTTAAATATGTGAACCGAAAAAAAGAAAATAAAAATGCAGTGCTGGGAGAGCATGACCAATTGCCTGAAACAGATTTGATCAGGCTGTATGACGTGTTTTTGGACAAGATTGAAAATACAGTGTTTCATGTCCGGTTAAGCGCCCAGCAAGGAACTCTCACGAAAAATAAAGATACATTTTGCGAATTGAGTAATGAAGATAAATGCATTGTTTTATCAGAAATTCTGCATATGTTCCAATGCCAGAGTGGTTCTGCTAATTTGAAGTTAATAAAGGGTCCGGGAAGTGCAGGAATTTTGGTGCTTAATAATATTATTTCCAAATGTAATCAAGTTTCTATTATCCATCAGTCTCCGACAGGAATCTACGAGCAGGAGATTGATTTGAAGAAAATATGAGCTGGCGTATAGTTGTTGTTTCCAGAAGAGCAAAGCTGGATTATCAAATGGGTTATATGGTAGTCAGAAATGAGGAGATAACAAAGATTCAATTGGGTGAAATATCGACGGTGCTGATTGAATCTACGGCAGTATCTCTTACCGCCTGTCTATTATCAGAACTGACGAAAAAGAAGATCAAAGTAATATTCTGCGACGAGAAAAGGAACCCCTCTTCGGAATTGGTCAGCTACTACGGCAGTCATGATACGAGCAACAAAGTGCGCTGCCAGATAAAATGGCTGCCGGAGACGAAGGAGGCTGTCTGGACGGAGATCGTGTCGGAGAAGATAAGAAAACAAAAGGAACTGCTGGAATATCTGGGGAAGGAGGAATCAGAGCTATTAGGTTCATACATAAGAGAAATACAGTGGAATGATGAGACGAACCGGGAAGGGCATGCCGCAAAGGTGTATTTTAACGCTCTGTTTGGAATGAGCTTTACCAGAACAGCGGATATTTTGGAAAATGCCGCGCTGAATTACGGATATGCGATTATTTTATCTGCATTTACCAGAGAAATCACAGCGAATGGGTATATTACGCAGCTTGGACTGTTTCATGACAATATGTTCAACCAGTTCAACCTTGCCTCTGATCTGATGGAGCCATTCAGGGTTCTGGTGGACAAAAAAGTTGCGGCTATGAAATTGGAGGAGTTTACGCATCAGGAAAAAATGGAGATTGTCAATCTTCTGAATCAGGAAGTAAGAATAGACGGAAAGATTCAGTATGTGAATAATGCAGTGAAGATATATTGCAAAAGTGTGTTTGATGCATTAAATGACAATGATAGCTCGCTGATTCGGTTTTATAGTTTTGAGTTATAGGTTTATGAGAGTATTAGTGTTTTTTGACCTTCCGGTGCTAACCGGGGAACAAAGGAGAGCATACACGAAGTTTAGGAAGTTTCTGCTGAAGAGTGGATTTCTGATGCTGCAGGAATCTGTTTATTGCAAGCTGGCTTTAAACGGAACGGTTGTCAGGGGAATTGTTGACAGCGTGCATAAGAACAGTCCGGGAGAGGGCTTGGTACAACTTCTGACTGTGACAGAAAAACAATATGCAAAAATGGATCTGATTATCGGAGAGGTTAAAAGTGAAGTGCTGGACAGTGATGAAAGGCTGGTGATCTTATGAAACTGGCACACCCGAAACTGGCAGGGCAGCTTATGCTGAACAATGAAAAACCCTGTGTGTGGGTGATTGAATCTCCGGAAGATTTTTTGTCATACACACAGGAGCTGTATCGGCAGTGTGATGGAGAGGAAGGGAGGTTTGTCCTGTCAGAAGAGGAGAAGGAAAAAGAGATATCAAAGTATGCAGAAATTATTTTTAATCCGTTTGCTGTGAATATAAATGACAGGAAAGTGATGAATCGATTGTATTTGGAGCTGTCCGGATTAGCGGCGGGGGAAGAGCTGTATATGAGGACACAGGAGATAAAAAACAATCTGCTGACTTATTTTCTGGAACTAGAGCACGCCAGTTCTTATATTTTAGAGACGGATGCAGAACTGGATATAACGGCAATTTTTAAAGCGATAGGCGTAAGATTCAGCGACTATGCAGATGATTATATTGGGAGTCTTAACCAATATATAAAGATTATGGCGGAGTTAATGCATAAGAAAGTAATTGTCTTGGTAAACATAGGAAGTTTTGTTTCTGAAGAAAATTTAAGGCATATCGTACAGAATGCTGTTTGCAATGAAATCTCACTGCTGATGATTGAGAATGTACAGAGGGAGTTGAAAGATTGGGCGTGTCAATATATAATAGATAAAGACAGATGCGAGGTGTTTTAATAGAAGTTTCTCGTAGGCTGTTATTCGATGTACTAAATCAGGAATATGCCGGTTTAATAAGTCGGGAATGGTTCCTGAAAAGGCTTGAGTTCCAGAGTTTTATGCAGATGATGGCATGTCATTTTTGAATTTGAGGTTTGAGAATGATGTAAAAATGTATGGTACTCAAGCTGGTCTTGGTGAAGAATCATTGACCATATTGTTTGAGAATGATGTAAAAATGTATGGTACTCAAGCAAAAATATAAATCTTTTATAATCATCGAATGTTTGAGAATGATGTAAAAATGTATGGTACTCAAGCCTTCCCGTTTCACGCCACTACTCAGTTTCAGTTTGAGAATGATGTAAAAATGTATGGTACTCAAGCTAGAACCGGCAGAAATGCAGCTATTTGAAAGTTTGAGAATGATGTAAAAATGTATGGTACTCAAGCAGAAACCGGAGTTTTGGAAACTGTTTGGCTGTTTGAGAATGATGTAAAAATGTATGGTACTCAAGCTCTCGATTGCTCCTCCAACGATGGATCCAAGTTTGAGAATGATGTAAAAATGTATGGTACTCAAGCAGGCATATGCAGAACTTGGGGGAGACTATGTTTGAGAATGATGTAAAAATGTATGGTACTCAAGCAGGAAATGTTGACTTGAATGTGATGTACAAGTTTGAGAATGATGTAAAAATGTATGGTACTCAAGCCAGACTGTTCGGGATGCCGTCTCTGATATTGTTTGAGAATGATGTAAAAATGTATGGTACTCAAGCCTTCCCGTTTCACGCCACTACTCAGTTTCAGTTTGAGAATGATGTAAAAATGTATGGTACTCAAGCATAGAAGATGAAATTATTGAGAATCTGAGAGTTTGAGAATGATGTAAAAATGTATGGTACTCAAGCAGCTGGTGATGAACTGACAGCATTAGCAGAGTTTGAGAATGATGTAAAAATGTATGGTACTCAAGCAGTGTATGGTGAATAATCACCACTTTTTACGTTTGAGAATGATGTAAAAATGTATGGTACTCAAGCAATCACAATCCATTGCCTTGCACAGTTCTGTTTGAGAATGATGTAAAAATGTATGGTACTCAAGCAGTGTATGGTGAATAATCACCACTTTTTACGTTTGAGAATGATGTAAAAATGTATGGTACTCAAGCTGTGTCGGGCGTAAATCTCACAGAGCTTGAGTTTGAGAATGATGTAAAAATGTATGGTACTCAAGCATGTAAACTTACCCCTGGTATTAAACATATGTTTGAGAATGATGTAAAAATGTATGGTACTCAAGCTGATACAGATTTCGTCCTGATTCGTTAGTTGTTTGAGAATGATGTAAAAATGTATGGTACTCAAGCTGTTATAAAGTGTCTTGAGGCTACAGACGAGTTTGAGAATGATGTAAAAATGTATGGTACTCAAGCCAATTCCTCCTGTAGACCCTTGCGGGATTGGTTTGAGAATGATGTAAAAATGTATGGTACTCAAGCTGCGCTTGCTTTCATATATTTGTTTTCTCTGTTTGAGAATTCAAGGAGAGACATAAGAATGATAAAAAGAACGTTAGAAAATTTTGACATCTCGCAGATTTGCGAGTCCGGGCAGTGTTTCCGCATGATGCAAAGGAACGGGAACGTATACAGCGTGATAGCCGCAGGGCGGTATCTGGAAGTGGAACAGGAAGGGAGCGAGTGCGTCTTTTCCTGCGGAGAAGAGGAATTTGAGAATTTTTGGAGAGGCTATTTTGACTTGGAAAAGGATTATTCCTTCTACATATCTCAGATTGATCCCAGAGATGGTTACCTTAAGGGCGCGGCGCAGTTTGGGAGCGGAATCAGGATTCTCCGTCAGGAACTGTGGGAGGTGATTGCGTCTTTCCTTATCTCGCAGCAAAATAATATCGTCAGGATTCGAAGGTGCATCAACAATATTTGTGAGCGTTACGGGGAGCCTAAAGTGAATTTCCGGGGAGAGGAGTATTTTGCGTTTCCTGAGCCGGAGGCTTTGGCGCATTTGCCTGAGGATGCCCTTAAAGAGTGCAATCTGGGCTACCGGAGCAAATATGTAGTGCGGACGGCGGCGAGCATCGCAACCGGGGAGACAAATCTTGAGAATATATGCCGGATGCCCTACGGGCAAGCGAAAGAAGAGCTTTTGAAATTGTTTGGCGTGGGAGAGAAGGTAGCAGACTGCATCTGCCTGATGGGCCTGCACCACACGCAGGCATTTCCCGTCGATACACATATCCGTCAGGCTCTTGACAAGCATTACAAACGGGGATTCCCGAAGAGACGCTATAAAGGATATGAAGGGATTCTGCAGCAGTATATTTTTTATTGGGAGCTGAAAAACGGCGGCAAGGCGGCGGATGCGGCAAAGCAAGCCAGGAAAAAGGGGGCGTAGCATGTTTCGCATATTTAAGGCAAAGGAGAAAAAGCGTCTGACGTATGACAGAGAAACGCAAAAACCGGTGATTCGCTGCAGTATCTGTACGGGGGAGCAGGTCGCCGGGTTTAAAGACATACATACGGGGAAGTTTACGGACATCTGCCTTATCCGGAACGAAACGGATCTGCAGGAGTTTAAGGAAATGTACGGGATAACGGACATTGGAAAGGAGTTTTGACTATGAGTGAGTGCAGGAACAGTATTTTTCACAGGACAAGTGTCAGGCAGTATCAGGAGAGGCCGGTGGAGCCTCAGAAAGTGGAGCTGATGCTGAGGGCTGCCATGGCGGCTCCGTCGGCGATGAACCAGCAGCCATGGGAATATTATGTGGTGACCTGCCGGGAGACGATTGAGAGGCTTTCGGAAAGCACGCCTTATACGGGATGCGCTAAGGGGGCGCCGCTGGTGTTTGCGGCGTGCTACCGCAAGGAGTGCCTGCGCCCTATGTACGCCCACATTGACATGAGCGCGTCGGTGGAGAATCTTTTGCTGGAGGCAGATGAGCTTGGCCTTGGGGCGGTGTGGATGGGGATTGCGCCCCTTGAGGACAGGATGCAGACAGTAAAGGAAATCATAGGGCTGCCGGACGGTCTGGAGGCGTTCGCGCTCATTGCCTGCGGGTATCCTGTGAAAGAACAGGAGCAGCAGGACAGGTATGACGAGGCGAGAGTCCACTATATTAAGTAGTACGGCGAATGATAAGCGGCTATTCGCTGCGCCGGGAATCGGGCGTAAATTCTTTCCATTCGCCTGGCTGCAGGCTTTCATCCAGCAGGATGCCGTCTATAGAAATCCGCTTTAATTTAAGTACGCAGCATCCGGCGGCTTTCATCATTCTCCGGATTTGGCGTTTGCGCCCTTCCGTGACAGTGATGCGCCCCATGACGACAGGATGGGCCGGACGGTTATGTTTTGTTGCCTCTTGGATTTCAGGGTGGAGGTTTGGAAGGGTTTCCGAGAGGATTGCAGTGTCAGTGACCTGAATCCGGCAGGGAGCGGTGGGCATGGAGGAACCTTTAAGCAATATGCCGTTTTCCAGTCTTTGGATTTTTTGGCTGTCTAATTCGCCCAGGGCGGTGAACTCATATATTTTCTCTTTGCGGTGCTCCGGGCGGGTCATAAGCTGATTCCACTTTCCGTCGTCTGTGATGAGGAGCAGGCCCTCGGTCTGGCGGTCGAGACGGCCTACGGGTGAGAGGTTTTCATTATTACATTTCCTGAAGTACTCCATCACCGTGGGATAGCGCGAATCCCGCCTGGCGGTGACGCATCCGAAGGGTTTGTTAAACATATAGTAATGGTACATGTAAGCCTCCGCTAATATTTTTGGGATTATATTAGCGGAGGTTTGGCGATTCGTCAAGAGAAAATGTGTCAAAGCGCATCTTTACAGATATGCCCGCAGTTCTTTGCACAGCTTTTCCTCGATGGAAATCAGCTTTTTGCACAATCCCTTTGCGGTATTGCTGGCCTTTGCATACTGGTTCAGGTGCTTGTTCAGCGTTTTTATGCCCATGCCGCAGCCGTCGGTGATCAGGTCTGCGACGGTTGCGTCGCTTTCGTCCAGGCTCATTTTCACATTTGTCTTAAGCCAGGACATTCCCTTTGCCATGGGTGACGGCTCTTTGTACTCGCTCCCGTGCTGTACTAAAAGAGTGTGAATCTCGTTTCCCAGCGTGCGGTGCTCTTCTTTGTTTTCTTCGAGGATTTTCCGGAGCTTTGTATCTTTCGTCTTTTCCAGTATCTCGTCGATGGAGACTACCGCCATCTTTGTGCCGGCGTCACATTCTTTCAGTAAGTTGATTGTGTCGTTGTTTTCCATAATGTACCTCCATAAAAGTTTTGACACATAGTATAACCAATTTTGGAAAAATTATGTTTCAGAAATTTTCCATCAAAAGCAGCCAGTTTGCCCTCCACCACCGCATGATCTGCCAGTACCCGGCGCCGCCCAGCCCATATTCTTTTATAAGGTCAAATTTCGCCTGCATGCTCCGCACGTCCTCGAACCAGACTTCATGGTAGATGCCGTCTCTCGTGTAATTGAAGTAGGGAGACTGTGCGGTATTGTCAAAGTGGATCTCTGCATCATTTTGGATGGCAATCTGAACGGCCTCCACGTTTCCGATGGTGACGGCGGTAGTTTTCCCGCGCTCAAAAGGCAGCGGCCAGTCGTAACCGTAATTGGGGATGCCGAGGCGGATCTTTTCAGGGGGAATCTCCGTGACGGCATAATCGATTACCCGGCGCACCATGTTGAGCGGGGCGACAGCCATGTTGGGGCCGTATTTGTAGCCCCATTCGTAGGTCATAAGGAGGACATAATCGGCTGCGGCGCCCAGGGCGGCGTAATCTTTGCCTTCATACAATAGGCCGGGCTGGCCTGCCGATGTCTTGGGGGAGAGGGCTACGGACACGGTAAAGCCGTAGGGGTGGAGGGTGTCGGCAAGATCCTTTACAAAGGCGGTAAAGAGGTCGCGGTCATCGGCCAGGATATATTCAAAATCTACATCCACCCCGGCGTAACCCTTTGTCCGCAAGATGGACAGGAGCTGCTGGATCAGGTTTTCTTTGTAGGTCTCGCTGCGGACGACGGAAGAGATGAGGTTGTTGTTGAACTGGCCGGAGGCATCGAGGGGCGTAAGGGTGAGGACAGGCCTTGCGTCTGCCTGCCATGCATCAGCGATCATCCAGCTATCGTCATTCGGGGGATATACAAGATCTCCCTGCATTGTGAATCCGTAAGAAAATACAGATAGTTCCGTAAGATACGGCAGCGTCTGGCCGAGAACCCAATTGCTGATATAGGTGTAGGCGTACCCGTTTGCCTGTATGGAAGGCTTGCCGGAGGCAGCAGCGCTGCCGGGGATAAAGAGAGACTGCCCGACGGCGAGGGCGTAAGGGTAGACAAGCTGGTTGTCGTAGATGAGGTCGTCTGCGGAGATGCCGTATGAACCGGCGATGGTGTCTACGGTATCTCCGGAAGTTACAGTATAGATTGCCATAAGAGCCTCGGATGGTTTTTTATAAATATATGCCGGGATAGAGCTGCTATTCATTTTTTGGCTTGACCTTGTGTTTGCCCCCGTGGTAAAGTGGTAAAGTAAGTTTTTGTTAGTAACGTAAGAGAATTGGGGGAAATGAAATGAAGAAAAGTAATCCGGTTGCATTATTGCCCATTGGTGTGTTTTTAGTCCTGTATCTGGGGCTTGGGATTTTGTTTGAGTATGTGCTGATGATTCCAATGGGATTTTACAATATTCCAATTGTCGTTGCATTCCTGGCAGCGATTCTGGTTGCATGCCTGCAGAACCAGAAAGTAAAGTTCGATGATAAGCTTGGCATCATGGCGCAGGGGCTTGCCGATAAAAATATCGTGACGATGCTGCTCATCTTCCTGGCGGCAGGCTCCTTTGTGGGAGTTGTAGGCAGGAGCAGCGCAGAGAGCGTTGCGTACTTCATGCTCTCGCTGATACCGGCACAGTTTGCGGTGGCAGTCTTGTTTGTTGTGGCATGTTTTGTCTCTACGGCGATGGGCACGTCGGTGGGAACTATCACGCTCATTGCACCGATTGCGGTTGCTGTGGCGCAGGTTTCCGGATTCAATGTGCCGCTCTGCGTCGGATCGGTCATGGGAGGCGCGATGTTCGGCGACAATCTTTCCTTTATCTCTGATACGACGATTGCAGCATGTAACGGACAGGGATGTGCCATGAAAGACAAGTTCCGTGAAAATTTTGGGATTGCCTTTCCGGCGGCTCTGGCAACTCTTGCGTTGATTTTGGTGCTGTCGCTGAATACGGACTTAAAAGGTTCTGTTGCACAGGGCTATAATCTGATACAGATAGTGCCGTATGTGCTTGTTCTCATAGGGGGCATTATCGGTGTGAATGTATTTGCCGTCCTTCTGACAGGAATCGTATCGGGTTCCTTTATCATGCTTGCAACGGGCCAGACAGCGCCTACAGAGCTGCTTGCCAACATGGGCTCTGGCGTGTCGGGGATGTTTGAGACTTGCATGGTTGCAATCCTTGTAGCGGCAATGTGCGCCCTGATTCGCGAGTATGGCGGGTTTGAGGCTCTCCTTGCAGGAATCCGCAGAGTATTTAAAGGGAAAAAAGGAGGCCAGCTCGGCATGGGGCTGCTGGTAGGGGCAATGGATATCGCTACCGCCAACAATACTGTTGCTATCGTTATGGCGAATCCGATTGCAAAAGAGATGTCTGAGGAATACGGAGTGACGCCGAGAAAGACCGCATCGCTTTTGGATACATTTTCCTGTGTTTTCCAGGGAGTGATTCCATATGGAGCGCAGATGTTGGTGGCCATTTCAGCAGCAAGCGAACTTGGTTTTGAGATTTCGGCATTTGATATTATCCCGAACCTGTTTTATCCGGGCTTTCTGCTCATAAGCTCGCTCATATTTATTTTTGTCTTGCCGTCAAAGCAGGAAGGCAAAAGCAGCAGGCAGTAAGAGTTGACTTCTATGTATGTTAATGATAAAATGGGCTTTAGCAAATAAAAGCGTTAAAGGGGTAAAGCAAGATGCCGATTACAGAGATTTTAGAAGAAAATTGCAGGAAATTTGGAGAGGATATATGCCTGGTTGAGATAAATCCGCAGCAGCGGGAAGACCGCCGGATCACGTGGAAGGAGTATGCCCTGATGGAGCCTACGCCTTTTGTCCACTACCGCAGAGAGATTACGTGGAACGTATTTAACGAAAAAGCGAACCGCTTTGCGAACCTTCTGCTAAGCCGCGGAGTGAAAAAGGGAGACAAAGTCGCGATTCTTTTGATGAACTGCCTGGAGTGGCTGCCCATATATTTTGGGATACTGAAGACAGGGGCTCTGGCGGTTCCGCTTAATTTCAGGTATTCTTCGGATGAGATTGAATATTGCCTGAACCTGTCTGAATCTGATGTGCTTGTTTTTGGGCCTGAATTTATCGGACGTGTGGAAGAGATTGCAGATTCTGTCTCGAAAAACAGATTGATATTCTATGTGGGGGACGGATGTCCGTCATTTGCGGAAAGCTATGCCCAGCAGTCGGCAAACTGCTCCTGCCAGTCGCCGGATATTGTGCTGAGGGACGGGGATGACGCGGCGATTTATTTTTCTTCCGGGACGACGGGATTCCCGAAAGCGATATTACATAACCATGAAAGCCTGATGCATTCCTGCAAGGTGGAGCAGAGCCATCATCAGCAGACAAAGGATGATGTCTTTTTGTGCATTCCTCCCCTGTACCATACCGGAGCTAAGATGCACTGGTTTGGAAGTTTCCTTACAGGAAGCAAGGGAGTGCTTCTGAAAGGAACGGCTCCGGATGTGATTTTGGATGCAGTTTCAAAGGAGAAGTGCACCATTGTGTGGCTCCTTGTTCCGTGGGCACAGGATATCTTAGATGCCCTTGACAGGGGGGATGTCAGACTTTCGGATTATGAACTCAGCCAGTGGCGCCTCATGCATATCGGGGCGCAGCCGGTTCCGCCAAGCCTCATAAAGAGATGGAAAAAATATTTCCCGAACCACAAATATGACACCAACTACGGGCTCAGCGAATCCATAGGTCCGGGTGCGGTGCACCTTGGGATGGACAATATCCGTAAAGTCGGCGCGATTGGTAAGGCTGGGTACGGATGGAAGACCCGCATCGTGGACGAAAATGGGAAAGAAGTGGAAAGAGGCGGCGTAGGAGAGCTGATTCTTAAAGGCCCGGGCGTCATGACGTGCTATTATAATGACGAAAAGGCAACCGCTGAAGTTTTGAAGGACGGCTGGCTGTATACGGGAGATATGGCACAGGAAGATGAGGACGGCTTTATCTTTCTGGTAGACAGAAAGAAAGATGTCATCATCAGCGGAGGAGAAAATCTGTACCCGGTGCAGATTGAGGATTTCCTGCGCGCCCACGAGGCGGTGAAGGATGCGGCTGTTATCGGGCTGCCGGATAAGCGGCTCGGAGAGATTGCGGCGGCGATCGTGGAGATAAAGGAAGGATGCGTTTGCGCCCGGGAGGAACTGGAGCAGTTCTGTAAGAAACTTCCGCGTTACAAGCGACCGCACAAGTATATTTTCGCAGAGGTTCCGCGCAATGCTACAGGAAAGATAGAGAAACCGAAACTTCGGGAGATTTACTGCGGCAAGCGGCTGGTAGAGATGCAGAACCGGGGATAATTAGACATCAATGTTGCTGCAGCGGCACAACACCTGTACGATTTCATCAATTGTCTCCTTTTTGCCGCTGGCCTCCCAGCTTAAGAATACATTAAGGATTGCCCCGCCGTAGTAGTAGAGTTCATATACGGAGCGGGGATAGACAGGGGCGACAAGCTTGGTGATGTATTCATTGATTGCATATATCATCAGGGAGTGGAGGTTTGCCTGGGCAAGCGTGAGGAAAAAAGCGGCGTACTGGTCGAAGAACAAAAAGGCATGGCGGATATGGACAGCGTCATAAAAAGTGTCAATGCCGATGGAGCGGCTGCACTCTTCTAAGTAAAGCTCGATAATTTCGTGGAGATAGCTGTTCAGGGCATCGGTCTTTGACTGGAAATAATGATAGAAAGTCATCCGTGACACGCCTGCCTTTTTGACAATGTCGGAAATGGTAATATCCTCAAATGCCTTGTTGCCCATCAGGGCAATAATCGATTCACCGATGCACTGCCTGGTGAATCGGTTTCTTTTTGTAAAGTTCTTCCCAAGAATGCTTTTCATAAGAGAAATATCATGTTTCATAAGTGTTCTCCTAAAAGTTTACATATCATACTTTTTTGTAAATTGTAACATATATTTCGGCGAGATACAATAACAAGTAGTAATAAAAACTACATGACAGAATTGCGGCGAGATGTTATGTGAATATGATTTGCGATGAAGGAGAAAGCTATGGGAAAAATAATATTGCTTGCGGAAACCGGGTCAGATATAACGAGAGAAGTTGCGGAAAGATATGGGATTTATATTGTGCCGATGCATGTTTCCTTCGGGGAGGAGACGAGGGATGACGCGTCCTTCCCTGCAGAGGAGATATGCGGCTATTATGAGAGGACTGGAAATCTGCCAAAGACCAGCGGCAGCGTGCCGGAAGATTTTGAGAAGATATTTGACAGGATACATGAGGAGCATCCGGAAGGGCATATTCTGTATCTGGCATACTCGTCCGTGACGACGTGCTCATACCAGAGTGCCCAGATTGCGGCGGAGGGAAGAGATTATATTACCAGCATTGACACAAAGCATGTCTCTGTAGGGCAATATGCAGTAGTGACAGAGATGGCAAAGCTCCTTCGGGAACATCCGGAGTGGACGTCTGGCGAGGCGGCTCAGAAGGCGAAAGAGGTGTCAGAGCGGGTACGCATGTGCTTTGTGCCGGACAAGCTTGAGTTCTTGAGGGCCGGCGGGAGAGTGAGCAACGCGGCGGCTCTGTGCGGCACGCTTTTAAAGCTGCATCCCCAGATTGAAATCCTTGACGGTTATTTAAAGGCAACTAAAAAACGCCGGGGCAGCATGGAAAAGATTGCCCCGCAGGTGGTTGCGGATTATGTGAAGGAACAGGGGCTTGCGCTGGATGAGCTGTGGCTCATATGCTCTCCGCGCATGCCTGCAAAAGTGAGGGAAAAGGCGGAAGAGGCGGCTAAGAAGTGCGGCGCGAAAAAGGTTACATGGGTACAGACCGGATGCGTGATCACGACCCACGGAGGGCCGGGGGCATTCGGAGTAGTTGGAATTTCAGGGAAATGATGATGTAGTAAAGATTGGAGCAGTTAATATGGAGAATGTACATTCCATGATGGAACTTGGAGAAGAACTGGATATCAAATTTGAAGAGCTGGTTGACAATTGCATGCGTTCCGGCGCGATAGACCAGAACCTGTATCTGGAGTACGATGTTAAGAGAGGGCTGCGCGATTCCAGCGGAAAGGGCGTGCTGACTGGGCTTACAGAGATTTCGGATGTCGTTGCGGTGAAACGGGAGAACGGGAGATCATATCCTGTGGAAGGAGAACTGTATTACCAGGGAGTGAATGTCAGTGATATCGTGGGAGCCGGAGGGAGGGAGCGTTTCCTTTTTGAGGAGGCGACTTACCTTCTTTTATTCGGAAGACTGCCGGGAAATGATGAATTTAAAAATTTCATCCGCATACTCGGCGGCTTGAGGGAGCTGTCAGGACAGTTTGTAAGAGACGTAGTTATGAAAGCGCCTCCGGCAAATATCATGAATGCTCTCCAGAAATGCATTGTCCTTTTGTACTCTTATGACGCAAGCCCGGATGACATCTCCGTTTCCAATGTACTGCGCCAGTCTTTGCAGCTGATTGCGAAGATGCCGATGATGAGCGTGTATTCCTATTACGCATACAGGATGTTTCACTTTGATAAGACGCTGATGGTACGTCCCCCGGATCCGGAACTTTCTACGGCTGAGAATATCCTGTACATGCTCAGGAAGGATGGGCAGTATACCGAGCTTGAGGCGAAAGTGCTGGACGTGGCCCTTGTGCTCCATGCAGAACACGGCGGCGGTAACAACAGCACGTTTACTAATCATGTGGTGACGAGTTCGGGAACGGATACCTATTCGGCAGTAGCGGCATCAATGTCTTCATTGAAGGGGCCGCGCCACGGCGGAGCGAATCTGAAAGTTATGCAAATGTTTGAAGACCTGAAAAAATCCTGCCCGGATACCACGAACGAGCAGGCGGTTAAGGAGTATCTGATCAAAGTGCTGGACAAGGAGGCTTTTGACGGAGCAGGGCTGATCTACGGAATGGGGCATGCGGTATATACGATATCGGATCCGAGGGAGGTCATACTGAAAGACTATGCGAAAAGGCTTTCTGAGGCAAAGGGGATGGAAGAGGAGTTTTGCCTTTACAATATGGTAGAAAACATATCCTCAAGGCTCCTGATGGAGCGCCGGAGGCTTTTCAAGCCCATATGCGCTAATGTTGACTTTTACAGCGGTCTTGTGTACTCTATGCTCGGAATACCGACAGAGCTTTTTACGCCGATCTTTGCCATATCAAGGATTTCAGGATGGAGCGCCCATCGTCTGG
>OFFI01001054.1_pt1 | contig 16370 bp, 23 predicted proteins | sample 1521351 | NCBI WGS metagenome assembly OFFI01 (sample SAMEA3504119, study PRJEB24116) | mouse gut metagenome | biome: mouse gut; feature: mouse-associated habitat; material: faeces | place: Denmark | collected 2011
GCATTTTTGCAGCAGCCTCTGGATGGATATCCGCCAAATTCTCGCAATACAGCGTATTTGTCTGCTGTTGCGTTTTTGCACCGTGTTTTACTTTTGCAACAGCTCTTGATACCGTTTCCGCTTTCGCACAAAGGTGGAGGAGTCCAGCCCCAGGCTGGCCGCCGCAGCCCGGACATTGCCGTACTTTTCGTAAGCAGCCTGGATATAGTGGTACTCGAACCGGGCGGTCTCTATCCGCAGGTCTAACGGCTCGTCCTCCAGAGGAACCCGCGCCTCCGGTGTCCATGGGGTGTGAAAGGGCAGCTCCGCCGCCCGGATCACATCGTCTTGGCTGAGGATGACCATGCGCTCTACCACGTTTTTCAATTCCCGCACGTTTCCCGGCCAGGCATATTCCTCCATGGCCTGAAGGGCTGAGGTGGAAAATTGCTTTTTGAAGCCGTATTTTTGATTGAGCTCCTGCAAGAACGTGTCGGCAAAGGGGATGATGTCCCCCCGCCTCTCCCTCAGAGGGGGGACGGATATGGGCACCACGTTGAGCCGGTAAAACAGGTCCTCCCGGAACATTTTGTTGTGCACCATCTCGTCCAAATCTCGGTTGGTGGCGGCGATCACCCGCACGTCCACAGGGATGTCCTGGCTGCCGCCAACCCGCTGGAGCCTGCGCTCTTGGAGCACCCGAAGCAGCTTCACCTGCATCTCCAGGGGCAGCTCCCCGATCTCGTCCAGCAGGATGGTGCCCTTGTCGGCCAGCTCGAATATGCCCATTTTGTTTCGGGCCGCCCCAGTAAACGCCCCCTTTTCATAGCCGAACAGCTCGCTTTCCATGAGGGTGGGGGGAATGGCTCCGCAGTTTACGGTGATGAACCGTCCCTCCCGGCGGGGGCTGTTTTTATAGATGAAGCGGGCGAACTGCTCCTTGCCCACGCCGGTTTCCCCGGTGAGCAGCACCGTTGCGTCCAGTGCCGCCACCTTCTCCACCTGGCGCAGCACGGCTAAGGTGCTGGGGTCGGCGGCGATGAGCTCCGCGCCGTCCAGAACCCGGCGGCGGGCGATTTCGATTTCGGTGCGGTAACGCTCCTGGGCCTCGTGATATTTGGTCTGCAAATCATAAAAGTCGGTCATGTCGCGTACGTTTGTAACCACCATGACGATATTGCCGTGGTCGTCGAAGCTGGGGGTGCTGGTGATGAGGGCGCGTTTGCCGGTGCGGAAGGTCTGCTCCAGAGTTACCGGGCGGCGCTGGGTGAGGGCGATCAGCGTGCCCGACTGGCTCACCACGCCCTCCCGCTCCAGGTCCCACATATTCCGCCCTACCACGTCCTCCTCCCGAAGACCGCTGATGGACAGATAGGCGGGATTTACCCACAGGGTGTCGGCCCGGCCGTCGGTGATGTAGATGCCGTCGTAGGAGCTGTCCACAATGGCCCGCAGACGGTCGTATGCTTCCTGAAGGCTGCCGAACATTCGGTTGATCTTTTCTGGCGGCATATCGCTGTCCCCCCCCTGAGTGGTGGTTGTAAAAAACGCCGGAGCAAGCGGCGTGCAGCTTGCTCCGGCGTGGTGGAGCGAGGCGACCCAAATAAGAACTATATCTGCTTTGTTTGGGGCTTCGCCCTGACGCTGGACATACAGAAAATCCGGGGATAACGCTCCTTTATCGCCCAAAGCATCAGCCGTTTCTTTTATTATAAAGGCTTCTCCTCTTAAATACAAGTGGGGGAGCCTTTTCTTTTGCGCAGGACTATTTCATTTCCTGTTCCAGACCGTCAAATTCGGGCGTGCTGAAAAATTCCCTCAAGGTGATATTCAGCCCATCGCAAATCATTTTGATGGTCACGATTTTGGGATTCAAACTTTTCCCATAAAGGATATTCTTAATGGATGAGGGCGGCAAGCCGGATATGGTAGCCAGCCCATTTATTGTAATTCCCTGTTCCTCGCAGAGTTGCAGTATCCTGTTGCGTACCGCTGTTACCGTGTTCATAGCCCGCCCTCCCTTACCCGATTAGCGTAAGGGATTTTCATTGCTTTTGTAGGCTATGCGTGATACTATTGGGCTATGTATAGCCTGATAGTGAGGTGTGAATATGAACAACACAGTTGAAAGCCCTTTGCAAGAGCGTATCCAGGGATTGCCCCCGGCCATTGATAAGCATTCAGTGGTCCTTATCTTGGGGACACTCCCCGGCCAAATGTCCTTAGCGCATGGCAAGTATTACGCCGACCCATCAAACAAGTTTTGGGACATATTATTTATAGCCTGCGGTGAAGAAGTGGACAAATCAGACCATGCAAAAGAATCATTGCTAAAGAAATACAATATTGCACTGTGGGATATACTGGATTCTGCGGTGCGGGAAACCTCCAGCGACAAAGATCTGATGGACGAAAAGCCCAATGATCTCCCCCAACTCTTGGAGGACTATCCCAATATAAAACTGCTCCTGTTCCATAGCAATGGGGCCTACAAATATTTCAAACGATTTTTCAAAAATACGGCTATCCCCTATATCTGCGTATCGTCTCCCAGTGGTCAGAATCGAAAGGGGGCCGAAGAAAAGGCTGAAGAATGGAGGGCGGCACTATCCTATGCCATCCCTAAACTGCAAGGGAAAAGCAGATTGTCATGGAAAGAGCGTCCCCCTCTATGATATAATGTGCTCATATCCAAAGTAGGAGCCTTAGTACAAAAAAGGCCATGCTACCTTCGGTCAGATAGCATGGTCCTTTTTGTGGTTTTTAAGGGCTAAAAGGAAAAAACTCTTTTTTACATTTAAGCCAAAAAAGCCATTCAATGGGGGATTATTTATTGAAATAGAGTGGGTTAAGAAGATAACTGTCCCCTTTGGGCCTCCCGCCTGTCGCTTGGTGATAGGTCCGCTTTTTCAGATAGCCGTATTCAATGAGCAGGTCCAAGGCGGGGAGCATATCGTCAGCTTTCTTAAAGATTTTGTTTCTGCACAGGTGATATAAGCCGCTCTTTGTCAGTTCTTCTTTGGACTGGGTTCCCAATCTCCGCAATATGTATTTGGCTTCGTGCAGCGTCTTGTCGGCCCCCATAACAGAATAGGCATATTGGGCGTGCTTCAAAAAATAGCTGACAATTTTGGTTGCCCGTTTCATCGTGCGCTCTGACACACGGGTTTTGCTCGGAGAGGTTCGATTCTCCACACAATGAAGCAGACCCGCAATTCTTAACGCCGTTCCCGCACACTTTCCGCCCCAATCGGACATATCATCCAAATCCGTCAGCAACCGTTTTTCTATCATTTCGGAGAAGTCCCTATAAACAGCCACAGCGTCACCATTCAGCTTTATGAGCGGCATATCCCCATCAGGAAAGGGCAGAGAGAATAAATCAAGCAATATTTGCTCGTAATCCTCGCTTATCCGCCATCTGCTGGGCCGCTCCGCCGCTCTCGGTGATGGACTGCTGGAGGGTGTCCCAGCTCTCCCCGGTATTGGCAAGAAGGGCGTTGACAGCGGCGAGGTCGGTCTTGTTGAAGATGGTGGCGATGATGTTGGACTTCTCGGCAGAAGTCATGCCATCCATCGAGGTGTTGAGGTCGCCCAGCACATCGTTGAGGGAACGCATATTTCCTTCGGAGTCGTACACATCCACGCCAAGCTGCTCCATGCAGGCCGCAGCCTTGTCGGTGGGGTTTTGCAGGGACAGAATGACGTTGCGCAAATGCGTACCGCCCTCGGCTCCTTTGATGCCATTGTTGGCGAGGATGCCGAGGGCGGTGTTCAGTTCGGCGGTGCCGCCCTTGACGGACTTCGCCGTAGCGCCGATGGTCAGGATGGCGTCGCCGAGCTGGGCCACCGATGTATTTGTGGTGGACGAGGTCTTTGCCATCTGGTCCACCATTGTGGTGGCCTCGTCCGTCCCCATGCCCAGGGCGGACATGGCGTCGGTCACCATGTCGGAGGCCGAGGCCAGGTCAATGCCGCCAGCCGCCGCCAGATTCAACACTGTGGGGAGTGTGTCGCACATCTCCTGTGTGTCGTACCCGGCGAGGGCGAGGTAATTGAGCGCCTCGGCGCACTCGCTGGCGGAGAAAGCCGTCTCGCTGCCCATCTGCTTGGCGAGGGCGGAGAGGGTGTCCATGGTGTTCACGCTCTCGCCGTTCACCATCGACATGGAGTCCTTGGTGATGCCCATCGTGGCCTGCACCTGGGACATGGAGGACTCGAAGTTGGCGGCGGTGGCGACAGCAGCGGTGCCAAGGCCCACCACCGGGGCGGTGACCGATTTGGTGAGTGTTTCGCCCACCCCGGACACCTTATCGCCCACGGCCTGGAGCTTGTCGCCCACCTGCCCGATTTTTTGAAGAGCGACAGACGAATTTTCCGCCTGCCGCTCCAAACCCTTGAGTTTCTGCTCGGTTTCGATGATCTCCCGCTGGAGGGCGTCATACTGTGATTGGGTGATCTCCCCGTTGGCGAGGGCCTGATTCGCCTGCTCCGCCGCCGTTTTCAGTGTGGCCAGTTTCTCCTTGGTCTCGGAGATGGCCTCGCCCAGCAGTCTGTGGTTTTGCGCCAGCAGCTCCGTATTGCCGGGGTCCAGCTTGAGCAGCTTGTTCACATCCCGGAGGCTGCTCTGGGTGGTGGAGAGGGCCTTGTCCACGTCCTTGAGGGCGGTGGTCAGCTTGGTGGTGTCGCCGCCGATCTCCACCGTGATGCCCGCGATCCGTCTTGCGCCCATTTAATCCCCCCTCCGAAAAAAGGCATAAAGAAAGCACCTGCCCGAAAGCAGATGCTTCAAAAAAATTCATTTTCGTTTAGCTGTGCATGATCTCTCTGACCGCATCGACCAGCCCGTAGTATAACAGGCAGTCTTTTACTCTGGCCTCTGGATGAGCATAAGAAATCACAATGCGCCCATTCGGTTCACGGAAATACCAAATTCCTCTGGTGGTCATTTCCCATGCGGGCGTGATCTTCATCACATCATGCCAGTAGTTTCTCTCGGTTCCACAGCAGATAATCATATCGGGCGCATACAGGTCGATTTGTCTTTTCAAGAAGTCCGCATCCCGCGATGCCGCTGTGGATACCAATTTTGAATTTGCGGTATGAGAACCGGAAGTCTTTTTCACATTGACACCGCAAATGCCCTGCAAAATGTCTTTCCTCTGTTCCTCGGAAATCTCATTGACTCGCTCCCACGGCAGGTCATGCCGGAAATCACGGATGCCGAGCGTCCATCTTGCAATATTCTCCCAAGTCTGCTTCCTGCCGCCGCTGCGCAGGAAATCCCGCAAATCCCAATCGGAGCCGCCGTTCACTTCTTTCAGCAGAAACAGCAATCTGATTTCGGATGCCAAATACTGCTCGGCGTTTACGACTCCATCTCGGATAAAACCATCGCACCCAGCGGCCCATTCATTCAGCAACTGTGTTTCCTGTGCAATCAGCGCGGCGGCGTCCATGCTACCCCTCTTTTCCAAATTGTATAGCAATTCCCTTGTGGTCGGACAGCTTTTTATCGAGATTCCATTCTTCGATGTGGGCCGCATCATTACCGAGGAACTGCTCCGAAATAGCGATATGGTCAATGCAGTCGGGTTGCTCCCGCGTCAGTAGCGCCATGCGGTTTTGGGAGAAGGCGTACAGCAAGGCATCCCTGCCAAACTTGGAGGGCCAGCACCGACCTGTGAAAAAGCAGTTAAAGTCACCACAGACGCATAGTTGACTCCCGTCAGCGGTCAGCCGCTCAAAGTCGGGGAGTTGCCTTTTCAAATCCTGCGGAAACACTGTTGTCACATCGTGGGTACCGATGATCGTTCCATACACCAGCAGGTTGCCACGCTCCGTTTCCAATTCGACACAGAGGGACGTATATTCATCAGCGGTGGTGTGCTGGCGGATAATCGGATAGTTGGTAAAAACAGACACACGATGCTCTGTGGGCGCATATTGGATGGTGCCAAAACGGGTGCCTTCGATATCCGGCGGGGTCGGGGTATGAAAATGATGGCCGTACTTTAGGCAAATCCTGTCATCCGATTCCGTCAGTATGAGAATATCCGCCCCCACCTGTTCACAGGCAAACTGTATTTTGGCGGGGCTGTGCGCCATCCGCTCAATATTCCAGGTCGCAATTTTCATAGCCAATCAGCACCGCCTTTGAGATTCGCTGCTCACATGATAGCTCAAAGACGGCACAAAATCAACTGAGGCGCGTTAAAACCTGTCCATATCGTCCTGTGTCGCCAGGGTCGCGTACTTGCAGTCATCGTTCAGATGCTCCGCAAAAATGTCGTTGACCATGCCCACTGTCAGCAGGTCGAGGTCCCGGAGGGACAGCCCCACCTGCAAACAGCGGAGCAGGAACAACGGCGTGGTCATTTCCCGGTCAGTCGGGCGAAGTTTTTTTTAGACTGAACATCCGTCTGCACATTCAGCCCCCACAAGTCGATGAGCTGGGGCAGCACCTGGTAGATGGAGAAGGTGTTGAAGCTGTCCAGCCAATCCTCCGGGGAGTCCGGGACGGCGGCGGGGTCAGCGTGTTTCGCCATGATGTAGGCGATGTTCTCGAACATCTCCAGAGAGAACATATCCAGCCCGGAGCTGCTCTCGGTGTTGTCGCCCACGCTCTTTTCCAGAGCTGCGAGGTCTTTGTAGATGTCCCGGTGGAACTTCAGCCGGTAGATGCGGGGGATGGCGGCGCTGGCCTTGAACGCCACCTGCTGGCCGTCAATCTCGATGGTGCGTTTGATACCCATGTGTCAGCCCTCCTTACCCTTCACCGCCCGTAGTAGACGGGTCCTCGTCCACAGCCGGAGTGTCCGCAGGCTGGTAGACGCTCTTGTACCAGTTGTCGTAGACGCTGGCCTTGGTGGAGTCCCCGGTCTTGGCCTTCACATAGCCAGTGAAAAGGGGCCGGGCCTTGACCGTCAGGGTCTCAGTCTGCACCTCCCGGTTCTCCTCGTTGGTCTTGGCGGAGATGGAGGGGCGGGAGGCGGAGCAGTTGTAGAGGACGTGGCGGATCTTCCGCACATCGCCATCGAACTCGAACAGCAGGGCGAACTTGCCCGTCTCGCTGGCAGCGTTCTCCAGCAGGACGCTGTTGGCGTCCGTGGTCTCCATGAGGATGTCGCGGCGGAAGGACTCCGGGATGAGGGCCACCTCCAGGTCGCCGTCATAACCCTGGTTGTTGTTGATGACATAATACTCGATGCCGTCCGCATAGAAGCTCTCCGGCTCCCCCTGCGGGTCCAGGGAGAGGGACACCGCGCCGGGGAGGGCCACCGGGGTTCCCCAGGTGTACTTCCCATCGTTGTCCTGGGAGAGCGGAGCGTAGTGGACGTTGCAGATATTGAACTTGACCTTGTTGCGCTTATTGGTGCTGCTCATGCAGATACCTCCATTTCATAAAGGACCTCGTACAGCTTTTCGCTGTCGATCCATGTCTCGCCTTTGCCGTAAAAAATGCCGCCCTCATCCAGAGCGGCCTCGATCTGCTCCTCCAGCGCCGGGTCCTTCTTATCGGTGTAGACCTCGATGTGGAGGACATCCTGCTTGAAGTACGCCACCCCATCGGCGGCGAAGTTGTCGGCGCTGGGGTAGCGGTACACCAGAAAGGGCGACTCCGGCCCCTCGCCCTCGGCAAAGTGGTCATAGGCAAAGGGGAACCCCAGCCGCTCCAGCAGAGCGGGAACATCCGATTTATTCATCGCAACTTCCTTTCCGCAATCTCCAGCAGCTCTTTCTCCGCCAGGGCCTCGCCGGGGGCGATGTGGGGAAAGGAGCGCGTCCTGCCGCCGCCCCGCTTGGCGTGGCCGTTCTCCAACAGATGGGTCAGCCGGTAGTGCTTCGCCGAATGGACGGTATTCACCAGGGATTGGGCCGTTTCCTCCACCTTGGTAACCGTCCAGCTTGCTTTGTATTTGCCGGTCTTGACGGGGGCGCGGCTCTGTATCTCGGCCTTCACATCCTCGCTGACGGTGCGGACGGCCTCCTTGACCTCGTCCGAGGCCATGGACACATATTCCTCAAGCTGGGCCATGACTGCGCCGGGGAACTGGTCGATGGATACCCTGTCACGAGCCATACTGTCACCGCCTTTCCCGCTGGGCGGTGAGCTTCAGCTTTTCGTGCCGGAACTGCACATCGTCCACCGTAACAATGTTGTAGATACTGCCGCCGAACAGGATGCGGTATTTGGTGCTGTCCAGATCACGGAGCCGCTCACACCAGCGCACCTCGAACACCAGAGTGTCACTGCCCAAGGTCTGCCCTGCGGCCCCGTACTCCTTGCCGGAGGCGAGGTTGGCGTAAGGCAGCCGTCAAAGAACTCCACCTCCGGGTTTGAGGTACCGAAGAAGAACCGGGCCGCATCCAGGGCATTGGAGTCAAAAAAGGGAAACTCGGCTTGAAGCCGTTTCTTCATGTCGCTGTAGGCTGCGGGATCGGTCTGCTCCGGGATGGGGAAAAACACATGGAACTTGGGCCGCGCCGCTTTGCCGTTCTTCACCTTGCCGTTGCTTCGGCTGTAGTGGACGGCGAAGGCGACATCCAGCAGGGAGTCGGCCAGCACTTGGGGTGTGATCCAGGCGGCGGGGTCCTCGGAATGATCGTTGTCGCAGTCCAGCATCAGGCAGTTGGTCTTGATGAAGTTGGCGTTGTTGCGGTAGCCGTTTTTGTACTCCACTGCCACATAGTCAAAGCTGACGGCGGCGGCGAGAGAGGCGGAATCCGTCACCTCCACGGCATGGGGGTATATACAGTTGGACGCGCGGCCCAGACTGTCCGAGCGGTAAAGGGTGAACGGCTGGCTCATTGGAATACCTCCTTGCAGTTGGAATCGAACCAGCGGATAGGCTGGCCCTTTCGCTTGGCCTTCTCGATCTCCATACTCATGCCCTTGGACACCCGCTCTCCGAATGCCCACAGTTGGTCGCATTTGGACAGCAGCACGATGTCCATAAAGATGGCGAGATCGCGCTCCTCAGCACTGGTATCATCCATAAACTGCGGAAAGAGCAGATGAGGGGCCAGGGGAATGCCGCCCCGCTCCACCACGAAACGGCAGTAGCGGCGGGCGTTCTCCTGATTGGCGGCGATGTCGCCGGAGAGTGGGGAGCAGACATAGACCAGCGGGCGGTAGGTGCGGGTCCGCTTCGCCTCCCGCTCAATTTTGGTGAGGGCCTCGTATGCGGTAGGGTCAAAGTAACCCTCGGAATTGCGTTTATTTACACTCATGGTAAAACCTCAGTCTTTCTTGTAGAAGTCACACTCGTAGCCATCCGCCCGGAGCAGCAGGCCCTTCGCCCAAGGCGGCGTCCGGCCCATCTGCTCACACACGGCGGAGAGGGAAACCCTGCGGTCGCACTCGATGATCAGTTCGTCATGGACGTGGGCCACTATGGAGCAGCACCGCAACGTCTGCATGGCATACATGAGGATATCTCTGGCGGTGGCCTGGACGATGTTCTCCACGAACTTGGGGCCGTAGCTTTCAAGCCGCTCCCACTTCTTCGTACCACCCACGCCCTCATAGGTGACGGACTCGCCGCCAAAGCGGTTCTCGCCAATCTTCGGCTTCACGTATGCCAGCCGTCTGCCGGAGGGAAGGGTGATGAGCAGGAATCCGCTCTGGTAGGTAAAGCGAAGGCCGTGTGTCTCTGTAGCGCACCGTTCCTTTACGCACCGCTTGACTTCCCGATCCACGTCCCACCAGAATTGAACGATATGGGGATTGGAGGCCCGCCAAGCGTCCACCAGCGGTTTCAGTTCCTCCTCTGGCACACCCATTTCAAGTGCGCCCATCGCTTTCAGCGCCCCCACGCTGCCGCCATAGCCCAAGGCCAGCTCCGCAATCTTGCCCTTCTGCCTCAGATGGGCGTTCCGGCCATGCTTTTCCACCGGCACATGGAACATCTGGGAGGCGGATGCGCAGTAGATGTCGCCGCCCTTGGCGAACACCTCCTGCCGCCACTGCTCCCCGGCGAACCAGGCAATGACCCTGGCCTCGATTGCGGAGAAGTCGGACACGATGAACTTCCTGCCGTACTGCGGCACAAAGGCGGTGCGGATGAGCTGGGACAGGGTGTCCGGCACATCCTCGTAGAGCATCTCCACGGCCTCGAAATCGCCGGAGCGCACCACCGAGCGGGTCTCTGCCAAATCGGGGAGATGATTTTGGGGCAGATTTTGTAATTGGATGATGCGCCCCGCCCAGCGTCCGGTTCGGTTGGCTCCGTAGAACTGGAACATCCCCCTGGCCCGCCCGTCCGGGCAGACCGCTGTTTCCATCGCTGTGTATTTCTTCACGCTGGATTTGGCTAACTGCTGACGCAGGAGCAGCACCTCGGAGAGCGGCGCGGGAGCGGTTTTCAGCAGGGCAGCGACCTCCTTTTTGCCGAGGCTGTCCATCTCCAGCCCGTGGTCTGCCAGCCACTGTTTCATCTGCTGGACGGAGTTGGGGTTTGCCAGAGAGGTCAGCCGCCGCATTTGGGCGGTCAATTCGCTCTTGGAGCGGGCATCCATGCCAATGGCCTGCCGCACCAGTTCCATGTCCACACCGATGCCCCGGTCGTTGATCTCCTGGTCAAGATGGTACTCATCCCAGATATTCTCCGGCACCGGGAACCGGGACAGTTTCTGCTGGATGGACATCTCCGTTTCCACATCCCGGAGGTTGTAGGCTTTGAACCGCGCCCACTTCTCTGGGGCATCCTCCGGGCGGTGGCGGTATGGATTGCCGTCCCGATCCTTGGCGGGTGTGCAGAAAAAGCGGACGAGGTCTTTGCCTTCCTTCAGCTTCTGCTTCTCCAGCCCCAACACAGCGCCCACGCCCTCCAGCGAGAGGGGGAGGCCCAGGGTCGCCGACCACACCATCGTGCAGCGCCAGGAGTCCGGCTCCAGATACTCGCCCACCGGCATCCCCAGCCAGCGGGACAGGCACACACGCTCAAATTGGGCGTTGAAGGCCCACTTGGTCACGGCAGGGTCGGTGAGGGCCGACAGCACTTCGGCAGGGAGCTGATCCCCAGCGGTGAAATCCACCACCCGGACAGGCCCGCCGTCTGCCGAATAGCCGAACAGCAGGATGTCAAAGGAACTGCCCGCGCAGTAGCGGTATACACCGCATTTTTTCAGCGGAGCGGCAGAATAGGTCTCGATGTCGATAGACAGGTTCTTCATGATGCCTCCTTTCTGCACCGAAGGGCAGCGGGGCCGAAGCCCCGCCACCCGGCGCACATGGACTTAAGACAGGAAGTCATCGTCCAGATCGGTGGCGAAATCGTCAGCGGCGGAGGTGCGGCCACTGAGCGGTTCTCCGTCCCGGACCTTCTGGATGTTGCCCAGGCCGCAGGCGATGCCCTTGTTGCCGTTGGTGTTGAAAGCGTAGAAGTTGATGGACACGCGGGCGTAGCAGCCGGAGTAGACCTCGGCCCGGTCCAGGATGGGCTGGACGGCCTTGTCCACGATCTGGGGCGCAGTGGTGCTGTTGGCGTTGACGAAGTAGGCCCCCTTGTACGCCTCATCGTCCCGCTCGGCATCCCCATCGCGCAACGGGAGCTTCAAAGCGCCCTTGGGCGGCACCTTCCCGCCGAACTTCGCCACACCCTCCTTGATGGCAGCGTCCACGGCGGCATTGATGGCGGCGATGGTCTTGGTGTCGCTCTTGGGGATGATGAGGCTGACAGAATACTTGGGGTTGCTGCCGTTAATGGAGGCAGGCTCCCAGACGTTGGCGTAGGACAGCCGGACGATGCCGGTGACCACCTTGGTGTTGGATTTCTGAGTAGGCATGGATTAGTCCTCCTTAAATTCAGTGAAGTCATCGCCCGCGCCGGTGTTGGTCAGAGCGGGGCGTTTGTCGGTAACAGGTACGAGAGTGGGACGGCCCAAGGGCTTTTCTACCAAAGAGCCGAGGATGGTGGTAAAGTTCTTCTTGCCCATGAGCTTCTCCATCTCGGTGATGGGGATGAGGCTCTTTTTGAAGATGTCGTGGTATCCGGCCTCGTTCGCGGCCTTGACCACGGCCTCCTCGTCTGTGTAACGGCGGTTGGTGCGGGTGGCCACCAGCTTGAAGCCCTGCCACACCTTCCCGTGGTTGACGGCGGCATCCTGGGCATAGGCTTGAATCTCGTTGGCCCACTTGATGAGGTCATCCAGCTTACCGAGAATCTCCTCGATCTCCTCATCCGAGAGAAGGGGCGGTGGGGCGAACTCGAACCGGGCAAGCTGGAGCTTCTCCTCGGCGCGGACGCGGCACTTCACCGCAGCCTTGCAGAACTGGCACCAGGGGCCGGGGAGATAGTCCCCCTCACCCTTGTGGGCCAGCTCCGCCTTGGGCTTGAGGACGTTCTCCGCCCAGGCGTTCAGCTCGTCCACCGAGATCGTCCAGGTGGACACGTTTTCCCGGCGGGGCTGGTAGATGCTCATGCTCACCTCGGTGATGTCGTAGAGGGAGTCGAACAGCCGGAGTGCGCCCAGGGCGTACAGCATCATCTGAGGATTCTTCTCAGCCTCCACCAAAACGCCCTGGCCGTACTTGAAGTCGATGATGTGGAGCAGCTTGTCCGCCACGATGAGGCAGTCCCCGGTGCCGAAACCCTTCGGGACCCAACAGGAGAAGTCCAGCCGCTGTTCGATGAGAACCAGCGGGTCGGCGCACTCCAGCTTGGCTTGGGCGAGCTGCTCCAGCACGAACTCCACATAGCCGTCCGTGTATCCGTCCATCTCGTCACAGTCATATTTGGATACGGGTTTTTTGGAGCGCATCTTCAGAGCGCGGCGGAGCTTGTGTTCGCAGAGGGCGTGGGCGGCGGTGCCTTCGGCAGCGGCCTCGGTTTCCCGGTCGGCGAACTCCCGCTCCAGACGGGCGGAGGGGGTGCAGTTCATCCAGCGGTGGGAGCTGGAGGCGGAGAGGATGGCGTGGCTGTTAGGTGGCATGGCCCAGCACCTCCGCATCCTTCAGCAGCGCGGCGTAGTGCTTGGAGTCCACACCGCTGAGTTTCTCGGCCCCATACTTCTGGAGCAGGCCCCGCACCTGGTCGGTGTACCCATCGTGGCTCTTCTCCGCCAGCACCGCCCGGACCTCCTCCAGCGTGATAGCCTTGGGCGGCGGGTCGGCGGGAGCCGGGGCAGGGGGCGCTGCCGGAGCTGGATTGGGAGCGAGGGCATCTTCCTGGTCACTCTGGCCCAGGGCGGTGGCCACGGCCTGGAGGCTGTCCGCCAGGGAGCGGATGTCCTCGACCACATCGAGGAGCAGCTTGATCCTACTCACAGGCCGCACCTCCCTCCGGCACCTCGGTGATGCACACCGACTCCACGCTGCTGCCGGGGACCAGGATCATCACTTTCTCCCGCCGTCCCAGCAGCCGGGTGAGCATCTTTTCCCGCAGAGATACATTCCGGCACTGCACGATGCCGCCGCTCTGGGGTTCCTTGGACACGCTGATTTTCAGATTGTGTTTCATTCTTGGTTGTCCTTTCCGAAAGGCGATTTGTTTTGTGCTGCCTTCCGGTGTACCCAGAAAAGAAGAGGGGTTTGTCAGGGTGTCGAACGGTAATTTTTCAAAAACTTTTTCTTGGCGGCTTCGATGGACTCAGCTACAGATTGGAATTTGGTGTTCTCCAGCGCGGCGATCTCCCGCAGAGTCTTGCCGTCCGCATATAAACGAAGGCGGCGTTGCTGAGTCCCGGTGAGCTGGCTGAAAGCGGCTTTGATGCGTTCTGCCCGTTCCGCGGAATCGTCCTCGATGGGATATTCATCGCATTCACCATACTCAAGCCCCTCGTAGTTGATGGCATCAAGAGAATAGCAGTGGTAGCGGTTGCGCTCCTCCAGTGCGTGTTCGGCCTTGCGGCTGGCGGTGATCACGGCACCAATCTCATCTGAAACCTCGACTTCCGTGACCTCGCCAGTGGCAAATTTGTACTTGATTATCAAGGAAATGACCTCCGTTTCGGTTTGTTTTCCGAAACGGAGGTCATCAGTGCAGCACAGTATAGCCAAATGAGATGTGCAGCCTAACGAATTACTCCGTTTCGGTTGCAGCCATCCCTTCCGGTCGTTCAGGTTGCATAGATTTCGTTTTACAAGCAGGCCGGACACTTCTGCAGAAGTGCATTGCTTGATAATGGATTGAGGTGGATTTATGTGGATTTTCAGCAAGTAACCAGTTATTGTGTTGATTTCCGTACTGAGGTGCGGTATAATAAAATCAATACGTCTCAACCGATTGTTGAATCCATCTCTTGTCCATCTGCAAGCATTATCGCATGAGAAAATGAGACACAAAAGATAGCTGGCATAGGACTCATAGGACAAATCGTAGGACAAAAGCTTTTCGCAGGGTGAGGAACATTAACCATGCTGATAAAAACGTATTTTGAGCGGGTATATCCGCATATGCGGTCATCAGTTTTCTATCCGAGCCGGAAAAACAGTGGCATATTTGTTACCCTTTGTTTCCGCGCAGCAGGCAGCAATCATTTCCCCTTCACAAAAGGGAAGAACTACACCTCTAAGGATGTAGCTCTGCAGCGAAAGCTTTATGATGGCAGTCGGGCTATGACACCAGAAATCAAGACATCTTTTAATCCGTTTGATGAAGACGGGCTGACCTTATTTTATAAAGAAAATATCGAGAGCGATAAGCTGCGGGACATTATGCTTGCTTTTGGCATCCCTCCAACCACAGAAGCCAACGAGGACTGCTTATACAGAGCATTGGCGATTCAGTTTCGGATGTTTGTTGAAAGCAATACCGATGAAGCCGATGACATCGTTGCGATGGAATATCAGAAACTCCTTGAAGAACCACAGGAGGGAACCGAATCGGTTCATCCAGTATTGACATTCTATCCTGGCGATCAGGTATATTTCAGGTCAAAAACCAAACCGACTTATCAAGTAAACATATACGAAAAATTTCAGCACACTTGGGAATTTGAGAATGTCGGCACACAAACGTGGCGTAGACGCAGATTGTATTTCTCCAATCACAATACTGTCCGTCCGAGAGCAGATAAAGACTATATCGACATACCGGACACACCGCCGCATATGGGTGTAAAAATAACCACAAGCATGGATGCTCGTGGCTTTGAAGAAATGTCAGAATGCAAGTGGATCATGATAGACTGTGACGGAAATGACTGCTTTCCAAACAGTGATATATTCACCTTTTTTGTCGATGCAAAATTTGAGTTTGAGAAATAAACGGAGGTAATCGCATGGCTGAAGCCAACATTGAAAAATGGTCGACTTTGAAAGAAGTGCAGTCTTACCTTGGCGTGGGGCGAGAAACGATTTTGCAGTGGATTGCCAAAAGGAATATGCCTGCATACAAAGTTGGAAGGCTGTGGAAGTTTAAACTGTCAGAAGTCGATGACTGGATTCGTTCCGGTGGTGCGGCTGATGATAAAGGCGAGAATAAAGAGGTGTAAATCATGGCACGAACTGCAAAAAAAGAAGTTCAAGTTTCCCTTGAAACTGTTTTGTGGAATTGCCGGGTGGCCTTACGAGGCGTTGGCAGTACAGAGAAGAACAGGGATGCTGTGATTGCGCTGGTGTTCTTAAAATTTGCAGGTGATAAATTTGAAAAGCGCCGCCGAGAACTGCTTGACCAGTACGGTGATATTCCAGCTTTCCTTGAAAAGGTGTCCTTCTATAATGCGGTCAACGTGTTCTATCTGAAAGAAACTGCCCGCTGGTCATATATTGTGAAAAATGCCTCTGCCAATGATATTGCAGTCATCATCGATCAGGCAATGGCAGATATTGAAAGGAGCAACCCTCCATTGAAGGGCGCGTTGCCGTTGAACCTTTTTGCGTCGCTTGGTGCTGATAAATCCAAAATCAAAGACCTGATCGACAATGTGAACCAGATTGATGAAAAGAGGTTTCAAGAAGAAGATCTCATCGGCCGCGTCTATGAATACTTCCTCCAGGTCTATGCGGCCTCCGGTACCAAAGAGGACGGTGAGTTCTATACACCTGCCTGCATCGTTAAACTCATTGCGGAGATGATCGAACCTTACAGCGGCGTAGTGTATGACCCATGCTGCGGCTCAGGTGGTATGTTCGTACAGTCTCTGAAATTTGTGGACAGGCACAACGGCAACCGTCAAAAAGTGTCCATCATTGGTCAAGAGAGTGTACCTGATACTTGGCGGCTTTGTAAAATGAATCTGGCTATTCGCGGCATTGCCCATAATCTTGGCGAAACAAATGCCTCTACTTTTACCAACGATTTGCACAAGGATCGAAAGGTTGACTTCATCATGGCAAATCCGCCTTTCAACCTGAAGGGTTGGAGAACGGAAGACGCACTTGTGGACGATCTGAACTGCCCCCCGTCAAGTAGACAGTGAAATAAAATGCGAAATTTTGTCAGGCA
>OFFI01001065.1_pt1 | contig 16279 bp, 14 predicted proteins | sample 1521351 | NCBI WGS metagenome assembly OFFI01 (sample SAMEA3504119, study PRJEB24116) | mouse gut metagenome | biome: mouse gut; feature: mouse-associated habitat; material: faeces | place: Denmark | collected 2011
GGGAGGAAACGGAAGCAGCTTCAGCAGTCACGAAAGACCGGATCGTTGCGACAAATGCAGAAAATCTTCTGCCGGAACCGGAAATGTCGCTTTACGAAGAAGGAGAGAATGGGTCTGCAAAAGCAGAATGGAACAAGCGGTACAAACTGGCCCGCAGCTATCTGTACGGAAGTGAAAGGATCCCGCGGGATTTTGCGGAAGCCATGGGTCTGTTTGCGCTGGAAGCAGATTCAGGGAATGGGCTTGCCATGTATGACCTGGGCCGGATGTGGGCAGACGGTCTTGGGGTGGAGGCGGATCTGGATACGGCACAGGAATGGTACCGCAAAGCGCTGGCAGACTTTTTGTCTGCGGAAAAGGATCAACCGGAGAGAAAAAAGACGTACATCCAGTATCGGATCGGAAAAATGTATCTCGCCGGTCTCGGCTGTACGAAGGATTACAAAACAGCTGCAGATTGGTTGGAGCGGGCTGCAGGGAAGCAGCATAAGTATGCCCAGTATACCCTTGCTGGTCTGTATGCCAGAGGCCAGGGGGTAGAAAAGGACTTGGAGCATGCATTTACTCTGTATCAGGCATCTGCCGCACAGGATAATCCCTATGCCAGTTATGAACTGGGGAAGATGTTTCAGAATGGGACCGGGACGGAAAAGTCGGCAGCACAGGCGGAAGTTCATTTTCAGAATGCATTTTCCGGTTTTCTGGTTCTGGAGAAACAGAGCCATGATGACAAACTGCAGTACCGTCTGGGACAGATGTTACATCAGGGCACCGGTACAGAAAAAGATGAGGAAGAGGCTGTCCGGTACTGGCAGCTGTCCGCAAAGCTGGGAAATGTGAATGCCCAGTATGCCCTGGGAAAGTTCTGGCTGGATACCGGAACCGGAGATATCCGTCAGGCTGTGGAATGGTTGGAAAAGGCGGCAGAGGCAGGAAATGCTTCCGCCCAGTATGCATTGCTGCCAGGACATCCGGTTTGGAGGCTTTGCGCCCAACTCAGAGAGCGCGGAAGTCCTGTCGAAAGCCCTGGGAAATAAGACCGTGTTGTCCGGCTCCATCAGCAGGGGAAAGAATGATCCCAGCCAGAGCCTGCAGATGATCCAGCGTCCGCTGATGACCCCGGATGAACTGAAATCCCTTCCCAAAGGACATTTCATTCTGGCCAAAACAGGATGCCATCCCATGCGGACAGAGCTGCGCCTGTTTTTTAAATGGGGGATTGAATTTGAAGAGGGATATGTGGCGGAGCAGCATGCGGCGAGAGTAGTCTCTTATGCGGACCGGATGACCCTGGAGCAGGAGATCCTGCGCAGACGGATGGATGATGACCTGGAAGTCTGCCGCCACTTCCACCAGTGAACCCAGGAGGGGGTCATGGTGGACCACCCTGAAGGTCCTACTCTAACAAAGATTTATTAACAGAGATAACAAAGAGGTTTTCAAAAGATGGATGGTTTAGAAGAGGGGAAAGAGCAACGAGGATATGAGAGAGCCAATCTCCCGGAGAAGATCAGGAAATGATTCTCTGCTTATTGTTCTTGTAGCATAGTTCTGACAGTACCGAGAAGGATACGAATATCCCGATCTGAGCAGGATTCCAGCATATGAGTAAGTTGAGCCCTCTCAGTCCCTTCTGGCGGCTGTTCTGAATAAAAAATCTGGTCTGCCGAAATATGCATACCATGAATCAGGCGGTAGACGATAGGGAGTTTGGGGATACGTCCATTGTTTTCAATTGCGATAAGGTAACGACAACTAATTCCGGCCAGTTCTGCCAATGCTTCCTGTGTCAAACCACAATCCAGACGTGCGCGCTTAATTGCTAATCCAAAATGTTCATGTTTATGTTCCACAATATGTTCACCTCCCAGTAAAATTGTACTAACGAAGATGAAAAAATGGAATGAACACATATTTCAGTTTAAACATGAATAAAATGTCTGCTCAATCAAAGCACTTTCTAAATCTAAACGCATCCACGAAATCAAAGTGTTTCTCAAAGTGGTTGCTACATTGGCCTATCATCCGGCCATTTATCAAAGCACACAGAACGGTTCCCAGTTTTACACCTTCAAAACGCCAGAAACCGATAAGAAGGAATGACATAACAACTGCTACTATACAACTGCAGCAGTCGTATGCAGTCTTTGTGTTGTTGATATCCCAATCAAATTTTGAGGATATTTCTTTTACAACCAGTTCATATGTTTCAGGCGGGATATAAGTATGGAACAAGAGAGATACCCCTATTGCGCATATGATCAAGCCAACACTATAACACACTATCCTTTGCAGAATGCCATTTCCAGGAATCAGGTTTACAGCATTCATCATAACATCGAGTACGCTTCCGTAGATAAAAGCTGTTATAAACGAAAATAAATACTTACGTTTAAATCTGTGTAAAACTATCGCAAGTACAATTATGAGGAAAGTCTGAAAACAATATTCTGCCATTCCAAAGGAAAACCAGTTCAGATAGTCTGATACCTTTAAATAGATAAGATATGCCGGTGCAACAACCATTGACATACCAAAATTTGCCCGCTCCATGAATGCTGTGCCCAATGCAAGTGTTATTAGCCCAATAACGTATGCCGCCTCTGTATAAAACGTCCTTTTCATATAAACTCCTTTCGATAAATGACGTTTGATACAGAAACGGCAAAAGATGTATTTGGTGGATGTTTGTATTATAACACGCATACATTTATTTTTCTATCATTTGTCCACTGCATTTATTATGAAGCAACAGAGCCGACTACCCTTGTCAATGGTCGGGATAAACGGGCTTTATCCACCATTGACAAGGGTGTCTGTCCCTGCTTGTGATATAGCAAACAAGAGAGCGAAAGCAACGATGCTTTCACTCTCGTATAATTTTTCTTATATCTACCCGTATCATTTTTATCGCCACAGGAAATCTGAGCATTAAGGTGTAAAAATAATAAATACTATATATTTCTACTGGGATGATGTATCAATAACAACCCATTCCCCATTCCGCAGTTCATAGGATGTTTCACCCTGCACGGGCAGTTCCTGAGAATTCTGGTCATTTACATATTGGCTTTGAGGATTTTCCAGGTATTCCTCCAGACAGATCCCGCGCTCACGAATCTCTGCCGCAGCTTCTTTTCCCACATAGCGGTAATGCCATACCTCTTCGGCCACATTGGTAATGTGCGTCTTATTTCCGGGGTAGCGGAAGATAAAGCCGTATTTATAGCTGTTTTCCTGGAGCCAGAGGTAAATGTCGTAAGTAGCTCCGTTGATATCCACAGCAAGCCCTAACTGGTGTTCGCTGGTGCCGGGTTCGGCAACCCATTGCTGTGCCAGATTTATGGCTTCGCTTTCCGAATACCCCTGTTTCTTATACTCTTTGATTTTATCATCATACAGGCTCTGCTGTTTTTCCGGTGTCCGATAGCCCGAAACAACGATGGGGCCTAAATCTTCCGCATCATTCAGCATTTCCATAAGCGGCTCATAGATTCGTTCGTCTACCTTCTCACCCCCAGGTACATCCACCAGGGAGACCGGATCATCCATGTAATTTTCCGGAAGCGGATGTTCACTATTTACCAATGTGAGATACCACTCCGTATCCATGGTCTGTATTTCTGTCTGTTCTGTATCAACCTGGAAATCATCTGTCTCAACTACAGGACTTCCGGGTATTGCTTCACCGGAAATCATCTCATTGGAAACAATTTCATCGGGGATGCTTTCCTTACCGAACACGCTACCGGTAATGGAAACAATGATTGCAAGGCAGCCGGCTATAAGAACAACGTGCGGAAGGGCACGAAGCCATAGCCGATGCTTTCTGCGTTTTCGATGTCTGCGGACGGGAAGATTTTTTTGTTCTTTCATGAAATCAGTAGCTCCTTTCATAAAACATAATTGATTGCATCAAAAAACCCTTGTATGGTAATTATTTTACCGGACAAGGGCCTTCTGATTTTGAATTTTAAAGCGTTATTTTCCTAAGAAAAAATGAAGAGTTTATGCTTATTGAACTACTAATGTTCAATAAGATATGCTTATCGGACTATGAATGTTCCGCGAGTTGTATTTTTGAGGAAATGGGCAGCTTAACAGTAAAAGTAGTCAATCCATTTTTGCTGTCAGCCGAGATGGTTCCGCCGTGCAGGAGAACAATCTCTTTTGCTATGGCAAGTCCCACGCCTGTGCCGCCGGTGTTTGAAGTGCGGGATTCATCCAGACGATAAAATTTCTCGAACAGGGTTTCCAGTTTATCATCCGGAATGGTTTTTCCATGATTGCTGACCGTTACAACGATATGCTCCGGTGTTTCTTCCGCATTCACTGTGATTTCTGTTCCTTTGCTGCTGTAAGCCACCGCATTTTTCAGCAGGTTATTGAATACACGGGCAAGCCTTTCCGGATCGCCGCATACTTCCAACGATTCTGCCGCATGGAAGGTAATATAATTTCCATGTTCTGTAAACAGCGGCAAATGTTCATCAATCACCTGCACCAGAAGATAATAGAGGTCAATCGCTTTGGAGGCAATGGTAATCTGCTGCGTATTATAGCAGGTAATCTCAAAAAATTCGTTGATCATCTTTTCAAGTCGGTATGTTTTTTCCAGAGAAATATGGACATACTTCTCCTTTTCTTCATCTGGAAGATCCGGGATCTGTTCCAGCAGCCTGAGATAACCAATGATGGAAGTCAGCGGAGTGCGGATATCATGAGCCAGATACATGACCAGCTCATTCTTCCGCTGTTCGGCCGCTCTTGCCGCCTGCTCCCGCTGTATCAGAATATTCTGGACCGTGTTCAGCTTGATCTCAAAGGGCTGCATTTCCTGTGAGAGCCGGATCTGTTCTTCGCGGTCGGACAGAAGACAGTCAATTCCCTGATTGATTTCTCTGAAATAACGGGTCAGCCAACGGAACAGAAACACAAGCAGGAGCAAAAAGATCAGAACGATAGCCGCCGCAAAAAAAACTTCTTTGATTCCACGAAAATAGTCACTGTATACATAAAAGGCATCTTCATGGTCAATATCCATCCATAACTCGATCAAGCGGATAATCCATTCGCCCATCCTTTCTTTCCACAAAAATAGATACAGCAGGATGACGATTGCAGTAGAAACCAGTGCGCTGGTACAGAACCGCCACATGATCCGGATTTGAAAAGCGGAGTAATCCGTATCCTTATCTTTAGTCCTCGATTTTGTAGCCGTATCCCCAGACCGTTTTAATATATTTCGGATTTTCATAGGAATCCCCCATTTTTTCCCGCAAATGCCGGATGTGTGCAGTGATTGTATTGTTGCTTTTGGTATAATATTCATCTTTCCAGATTTGGTGGAACAGATCTTCGGAACTGACCACATTCCCCTTGTTTTGAATCAGAATCTCCAAAATGGAAAATTCTGTCGGCGTCAGGGAAAGGGGCTGGTCATTCAGCGTGCATTTATGCGCCTTTACATCGAGAACCAGGCCGGAAAGGGCAATAATGTCTTCTTTTTTCTCCGTACCAACATTGTAATGCTTATATCTTCTGAGCTGTGCCTTTACCCTGGCAACCAGTTCCAGTGGCTCAAAAGGCTTTGTCATGTAATCATCCGCGCCCAGGGAGAGACCGGTAATCTTATCCATACCCTCCCCCTTTGCTGTGAGCATGATAATCGGATACCGGTGTTCCTCCCGGATCTGCTGGCATAAAGTGAAGCCGCTTATGTCGGGAAGCATGATATCCAGAATTGCCAAATCCAGGTCTTCTGTCTGAATACATTGAAGCGCGTCTGTTGCATTATAGAAGGTAAACACCTGAAAGCCTTCATTATTAAGATAAAGAGAGATAAGGTCAGCAATCTCTTTTTCGTCATCAACGATCAGCAATTTATCTTTTTGCATAAAATACTCCTTTCCTACTGTTTGTAATATGTACATGCTTTTGTGCATGAAATGATAAGCCTCTAAGCGAACTTTCCCTGTCAGCAGGGTATATTTCTCTTATTTTACCATAAATCCTGTGTTAAAAAACGTCTTTTCTATGAAGAAAATATTGAGATTTTACTGCGTTGGAAAAAAACAAAATGCCTCCATTTTTTCTTAGGAAAAGAATTACAGGAAATTCAAAATGGCAATTTCTTCATGTGATAGAGTTGGAAAAGACAAAACGCGTTTGTCCAATTTTTATTTTTTATAAGAAGAGAATTACCATGAGAAAAAAACTCAAAAAAGCAACTGTATTATTTTGTACTGTCTGTATGCTGAATGCACTCTTGGCCGGATGTGGCTCTCAAACGGCATCGGCTCCTGAAGCGGCACCAAAGCCAGTGGAGGAGACACCACTGGGGGATGCAAACGCTGTACCGTCAGCAGACAATGCCGAAAATGAGGAAAAGCAGCAGGAAACAGCCACAGAAAAAAGACAGGTTTTAGATGCGGAGACGGCAGCCGCTTTTGACGCCGATTTTCTGGGAGAGGTATGGAAAATTTCGGAAGATTCCTTTTATATCGCAGAAACAAAAGCAGAAATTCTGGAAGATGGATCTCTGTCGAGCACGCCTCCCAGCTCCGATGCGGATATTCCTGATTCCCAGCTGATCCAGGTGATGTTTGACGATGCTACTTATTTTTATATGAGGGGAATCTGTGACGATGGGGAGAACTTCGAGGATGTGGAAGCCGGATTTCAGGATTTGAAGGAAAAAATGTCCGTTGATTTGAAAGGCAGCTTTAAAGATGGCGTATTTTATGCCACTGAAATACGGATGCCCAAAATCTCCTGATATACCTGTCGTTTTATAGCTTAAAAACATTAAAAACGCTGTATGCCTCCACGTATAGGGATGCAGCGTTTTTTATTTGGTAAATTGCAGAATGACTGTTCCTTTTTTGAAATAGAACAAATAGCTAAATTATGTTCTGTTGGAGAAAAAACACAATGTCTCCATTTTTTCTTAGGAAAAGAGTTATCGGATATTCAAAATGGATCTTTTCCCTTGTGCTAGAGTTTTAAAAGACGATGTGGATGTCAAATTTTTTAAAGGAGGTTCCTTACATATGGAAAAAAAGAACTGGAACAGTTGGAGCATGGACAGCAGAAAGGCAAAAGGTGTGGCAGCAAAACGGTTCCTTGGCATAGCATTATGTTTGAGCTTGTCTCTGGGTTTGTTATCCGGCTGCGGCAAAGGAGACAGTAAAGAAACCGGAAATGCGACAATGGGCCGTTATGTTGAACAGCAGGTAGCGACTGTGGAAAATGCTGACCAGGCTATGGGCCTGTGCTTAGGAGAAAACGGAGATCTTGTGTTCTACACAGCAGGAAGTGCAGACGGCGGCGCGTCTCTGAACCGCTGTGTCCTGTCTGCTGAAAGCGGAGAGTTTACGCAGACTTCCATGACCTGGGCCAAAGATTTGGGAAATATTCTGGATATTTCGGAGGCCGGAGACGGTACTACCTATCTTGTGGCAGCAGATGAAAATTTTAAAACAAGTGTTTATCAGATAAAAGACCAGAAAGCAGAGGCTGTAGACGTGCCGGGACTGGCGCAGACAGAAAGCGCGGACGGCAGCCAGCTATGCGGTGTACGCAGCCTGCCTGGCGGAGATTTCCTGCTTCTTTTTGGAGCAGCAGGTGCTTCCTGTTACAGCGGCGTGGATGCTTCACCCCAAAAAGAATATGCCATTACCGGATATAACTGGAGCGTAAGTATACATAATGGGAAAATGCTGGCTCCCGGTATGGGAAAGAATGAACTGCTGGTTTTCAATCTGGATTCAGGGGCGCAGGAGCAGACAGTGACCTTTGATACCCTTTCCCTGTCTTCCTGTCAGGGGATGGACGATTCCGGCGTATATGTGGCTGATATGACAGGCATTTACCGCCAGATTGCAGGAAGCAGCGACTGGGACAGAGTGGTGGAAGGTGATCTGACTTCTCTTTCCCTGCCTTCGGCCCTGCTTGGAGGCGTGGTCAGCGATGGTACGGATGGATTTTTTGCGATACTCAGTGCTGCGGATGGTGTGAAGCTCATGCATTATGTCTATGATCCTGATATCCCTGCAGTTCCGGATACTACTTTAACGATTTTCGGGCTGAAAGATAACAGTACCATAAGGCAGGCCATTGGCGCATTTCAGCAGCAGAATCCCAATGTGCGGATTGATTTCAGGATTGCATCGGAAGGTGCGGCTTCTGCCAATACAGAGGACATCATCCGAACCTTGAATACGGAACTTTTAAACGGGAACGGCCCTGACATTCTGCTGCTGGATGGATTGCCCGTGAACAGCTATATGGAAAAAGGTGTGTTGACGGATTTGACAGATGGGATCAATACAATGGCAGAAGGTGGGATTTTGGAGAATATTGCCAAAGCATATGAATATGAAGGTCACTGCTATGGGATACCAAGCCGTTTTACCATTCCGGCAATGGCAGGAGAGCAGAGTGCCCTGGATTCTGTCAGATCTCTGGAGGAGCTGGCGGATTTCACAGAAAACAGCGGGAACGGAGGAGCGCCTTTCCTGACACCTTCCAATAATCTGTATGGAGAAGAAGGGATGATGATGGATTATTATGAAGACTGCTCCAGTGATTTTGTGGAATCAGGTAAGATTGATGAAGCAGCGCTTACGAAATATTTTACTGACATGCTTCGTATTCAGAAAGCGCAGGAATCAAATTTTATGGAGACCGATATTGGCGTAGTGGACGGAAGGATTGTGCTGTTTGAACTGATGGGCTTTATGGAATCAGAGGAAGATTTGTTTTATGTCCAGGAGATTAAGGGATACAATGCAACAAATGTAATTCTTTTCGGTTTAAGTGGAAGCGGAATGTCTGCGGAGCATGGCCTGATGCCTGTTTTCGGAGAGTCTTTCTACACGCCAAGGCAGGCTGTAGGGATTACATCCGCCAGTGAGCAGCAGGAGCTGGCATTACAGTTTGTGAATCTGCTTTTATCCCAGACCGTGCAGGATGTCTATCTGTATGACGGTTTCCCGGTTAATAGCCGGTCTCTTGATAAGTTGGTAGAAGATGCTATAAAAAACAAAGAAAACAGTACAAAATTCCGTGAGATGTGCGGTCAGCTGAATGCACCGATCTTTGTGGATCAGGTAGTTCGGGAGGCTGTTCAAAGCCAGATGAAGGGCCTGCTGGACGGAACGCTCACAGCAGAATCAGCAGCTGCCGCCGTGATGGAAAAGATAGAATTGTATTTGAAAGAATAATGCACAAAATGCAAGGGGTGTATCTCCGATTGAAAGGTATACGCCCCTTACATAAACACAACATCAGCTGTCCTGGAGCGTGTTTGAAAAATCATTCCTGTCATCTGCACGCCCCATTTTGCGTGATATTTGGGCCAAATTCAGGTTACATAGCCCGCTATGCGCCCTTCATTTGGCCCAAATCTCCCACAAACTGTGACGCACATCTGACAGAAAGCATTTTTCAAACACGCTCTAAAAGTAGCATAAACGGATAAACAGGTGGGGATTGAATCAGATGTTTAAAAAGAGAAAGAAAAAGCAAATAGAAATGATACCCTTTCGTTACCATTGGAAAGAAGCCCTTATGGGGGTTAAAAGAAAAGCTGCGGTAACTGCCGCACAAAGGCTGACATTAGAAAAAGAAATGCTTTTATCCGGGAAAAAGCCAAAATCAATCTTTTCCAGTGCCCAGCAAAGGACAGCAGTACGCTTATTGTCCGGATTTTTTGCGATGATGCTGATATTTACCATACTGTCCAGAATAGCCACTGACCTGACCATCGCCAAGGTAAGGACGGATACAGTAAAACCGGGAGTGTTAGTCCAGAGTTATACGATACCGGGCACACTGGAGGCAAGGGATACTTTGGATATTGTCCTTCCCGGAAATCTGCGTATTTCCAACAGGATGGTCCAGGCGGGGGATTGCGTAAATGCAGGCGATGAAATTTTAAAGCTGGATTTGGATTCTATTCAGACAGTGACAGAGCAGCTTGAAAATGAAATCAATATCCTGAATTTAAAGATCAATAATTTGTCCTATGAAATACCCAGTGCAGATACGAAAATGCTCCAGTTGGCAGAGAACAATCTGCGATATGCCCAGGCGGACTATGTGCAATTAGTGGCAGCACTGGAAGCGGCCGGCGTTCAGGTAGAACAGGACCTGAAAGAGGCTCAGAACAGATATCATCAGGAATTGAACGATCTGGAGAAGGCAAAGGTACAGGCAAAAGAGGAAGGGATTGAAACAGCCGAAAACGGCCTGGATGCAGCTGAAAAAGCGTTGGGTGATGCGGAATATAGCCGTGGGGAAGCTGTTTCGGCCGCCCAGAAATCATTGTCAGAGGCCGAAAGCGTATATTCATCAGCAAAAAGCACCTGTGAGCGTACAGCCGGGGAACTTGCTCAGGCGGGGCAGGCGTTTCAGGAGGCAGAAGAGGCTCTTGAATCCCTTGGGGAGAACGCGACTGATGAAGAACGCGCAGCAGCCCAGGAGCGGGTAGATACAGCGCGCTCTCAGAAGGAGATGGCTCAGGTTCAGGCCGATCAGGCGGCACGCAGTCTGTCGGATGCAGAAGACACGCTTGCGTGGGCTCGTGAGAACCTGGAGCGGATACAGGCACGGCAGGATCAGCTGGTTTCGGAAGCACAGGATGATGTCCGGGAAGCGGAGAATAAATTGAGTGATACGAAGAAACAGACAGATTTCAGCAATGAATCCATGGTTTCGTCTGCACTGGCCAGTGCGGATGCCGCACGGAGCGAACTGAATGCGGCTGTGCGTGATTGGGAGAACGCCGGCCTGTCCAGAGAGGAGCAGATCATGAGGGCTCAGCGGGCGATAGAAACTGCGGCTATAGAATTAGAGTCCGTAAAAGAACAGTTGGAAAGAGCGAAACAGTCAGATGCCGCCATGCGCAGGCAAAATGAAGTGGAGCGGCTGCAGTATGAAAACGAGTTGCGTCAAAAACAGAATACATTAGAGGAGATAAGGCTGATCAGCATGCAGGATGGGGTGGTTGCCGCTCCGGTAGACGGAACGGTAAAGTCAGTGACGGAAGCTTTCGTCACACAGGACAATGGGGCGGTACTCACCCTGTCACGGGCAGACCAGAGGTTTCAGTTTACTGCCAGTGTAGAACAAAAAACAGCGGAGAAATTGTCTGCGGGGGACATGGGCCAGCTTTTTTATACCATAGGAGGAATTACCCAGTCTGTCCAGTTACCGATTACTTCTATTGGTGTTCCCAATGCAGATGGCCAGGTCCGGCTCATCGCCTGGCTGGAAGAAGGCACTTTTTCCAGCGGAATTGCCGGGACATTGGAATTGGAAAAAAACAGCGGCAGATATCAGGCTGTTGTGCCTGTTTCTGCACTGAGAGCTGCCCACGGAAAGACAGTGGTCCTGGTTGTCCGTGAAAAACAATCCGTACTGGGAACAGAGCAGACGGTGGAAGAGGTGGATGTTGTGATAAAGGAGCAGAACATGGAAAGTGCAGCCGTGGAAGGCGTATTTTTCCCGGATGACCAGATCGTGATACAGACCTCAAAGCCGATTGGGAAAGGAGACAGGGTGCGTGTGGAAAATTAAATATTTCAGGCTTTGTATGTTGGGACTGTATCTTCTCCTTATGTGGTATGGCTCTGCAGCCTGTCAGAAGAAAATGGAATGGTTTGATAACAGCGTTTCCGTGCGGTGGGAAAGCGGCATGGGCGTCTCTCCGGCGCAGATGAATCAGGTGCCCCCTTCCTTTGTATTGTGGATGTCCCATTATGAACAGATATTGTATGGGGACTTTTACCCGAATCCGGTAAACGGAGAAGTCTTCGAGTATTATGGAGACATTTCCCGTCTGCAGCTTTGCCGGTTCAGATATGGATACTGGCCGGGAGATGAAAAGGGCTGTGTGATCGACGAGGGAACTGCCCATGCTCTTTGGGGTTCTTCTGATGTGTTGGGGCAGATGATTCAATGGAATGAGAAAACATGGTATGTATGCGGCGTTGTGGAAGGAAAGGAGGGACTGGCGTTCTTTCCGGCAGAAGAAACGGAAGAGAGGATGTTTCAGGGATTGTGGTTAAATCTCTCCGAAGAACAGGGAGGCACTTACGCAGCGGAACAGATACTCCAAAAATATCAATTACCAGTGGGAGACATGACAGACCTTGGTCTGTATGTCTGGCTGTCTGGAATACTGGCAGCCCTCCCTGCATTCCTGCTCTGGGCATGGGTTCTTATGTGCATTGCACACCGTTTGTGGAAACTTCGTTATACATGGCTTTTATTCCTTATGTCTGTTCCACTGATGTTTGCAGGAATGACGGCGATTTCCTGGACGGTTGGATTCCCGTGGAGTGTACCGGCCCGGTTTCTGCCCACCAGATGGTCGGATGGTTCCTTTTGGAGCAGCCTTTGTGCACAGGTCAGGGATGGTATTCTGGCAATCTTCCGTATGCCCCCTGCGGCATGGGAAAGGACATTTTGGATAACCTTTCTTCTTGGCGGCATACTGTCCGTTTTGACAGTTTTGTTTTTGTGGCTTGTTGTCAGGCGGCTGCCCGTGCCTGCGCCAAAAAACATCCTCCGGATCAGCCTGATCTGGTGGGGAGGCCTGCTTTGTCTCATATGGAAGAATAAGGATTCCCTGGCGGGGAACCCATCTATTACATTATGGATACTTCCAATGGTATGGTTGACCATAAGATGGCTGCTGGATCTTCATGACAAGATGTTGGGAACCGGAAACTATTTGGATCAGGGAGGGAATGAAATTGTATTTATTGAAGAAAAAGCGGAAAGTTAATCGGCAGACTGCCCCGGAACTGGATGGCGTCACTCCATGGATATTTTTACTGCCAAGCCTGCTGATGGTCAGCGTACTGGTATTGGTTCCCTTTTGTGATGTACTCCGGCGCTCTTTCTTTTCGGCTATGGGCGGGCAGTTTGTAGGGTTTAGAAATTATACGGATGTTTTTCAAAACGAAGCGTTCCAGCGGGCAGCCGGGAATACGGCAAAATTTACTTTGATCTGTATTCCTGTATTGCTGCTGTTTTCCCTGTTGCTGGCATTGCTTGTGGACGCACTGAAGGAGAAGAGGGGAATATATAAAACTTCTTTTCTTATTCCAATGTCAATTCCGGTAGCTTCGGTGGTGTTGCTTTGGAAGGTGATCTTCCATGAAAACGGTCTGCTGAACCATCTGCTCGGCAGTGTGGGCATGGAAACGGTTCATTGGCTGAACAGCGAATCGGCCATGACGGTACTGATGGTAACGTATATCTGGAAAAATGCAGGCTATGACATGGTGCTGTGGCTGTCGGGGATTACAGCCATCTCACCGTCGCTGTATGAGTCGGCGTCTTTGGATGGAGCCGGGGCCCTGCGGTGTTTCTTTCGCATTACGCTTCCTAATCTGATGCCTACCTTATTCACAGCCGCTGTGCTGTCGCTGCTGAACTCATCTAAGGTATTCCGGGAAGCGTATCTCATTTCGGGCAGTTATCCCCATGAGAGCATCTATATGCTCCAGCATTTGTTCAATAACTGGTTTACACGGCTGGATATTGATAAAATGTGCGCCGGTGCTGTGCTGATGGCGCTAGTGGTAATGGCGCTGATTGGTTTCCTGCAGATGATATGGGGAAGGGGTGAAGGAAAATGAAAAAATGGATGATTGCAATGCTTTTGTCTGCGGCGGCGCTTTTTGTATGGGTGCCCCTGTGGATGTTACTGTCGGCTTCCTTTATGGGGAGCAGGGAAATGGTGCATAATTTGGCACCGGTTCTGTCTGAGAAAGCTGGGTATGCCCATTGGCCCATTCTGCCCCAGTATCCGACCTTAAAACCTTATGTGGAATTACTGCTGGACGCGCCTGAGTTTTTCACAATGTTCTGGAACTCCTGCAAACAGGTCTTTCCCATTGTGGTCGGACAGATTGTGATCGGCGCACCGGCAGCCTGGGCTTTTGCCAGATTCCGATTCCGGGGGAAAGGGGTATTGTATGCGTTATATATTATATTGATGCTGATGCCCTTTCAGGTGACTATGGTTTCCAGTTATTTTGTGCTGGATCGTCTGGGACTGATGAATACCGTCTGGGCGATCATCCTGCCCGGCGCTGTTTCTACTTTTCCCGTTTTCCTTATGATCCGTTTTTTTGCGGCCATACCATCGGCGCTGACGGAGGCTGCCTCCTTAGATGGCGCCGGGGCCTGGCAGATCTTTATCCACCTAGGGCTTCCCCTTGGTGTGCCGGGCATTCTTTCAGCGGTGGTTTTGGGATTTTTGGAATACTGGAATGCATTGGAGCAGCCTATGACATTTCTGAAAGATCAGACCTTATGGCCGTTGTCGCTTTATCTTCCCACGGTAACCGCGGAAAATGCAGGAGCTTCCCTTGCAGCTTCCGTGATCATGCTGATGCCGGCGTTGCTAATTTTTTTGTTTGGCCAGAAATATCTGGAAGCGGGGATTGCGGCTTCCGGAATGAAAGATTAAGGGCGTAGTGTGAGAAGTACTTCTAAAGCTCAGCAGCAGAGGCTGCTTCGTTAAGAAGTACCAAGTCTCACACAGGAGAATGCCCAAAATACGGGCATTCTCCGCATGGATTTGAGTCGCAGCAAAGCTGCACAAATATGAGGTGATTTATGGAAAATACATCATTGACATTAGAACAGGTAAATAAATGGTATTCAGGGGACGTGCATGCCGTAAAAGGGGTCAGTATGGACGTCCGCCCCGGAGAATTTATAGTATTTGTAGGGCCGTCCGGCTGCGGAAAATCCACGACCTTGCGCATGATCGCCGGTCTGGAGCGTGTGGACAGCGGAACGATCCATATGGGAGAGATGCTGATGAATTTGGTTCCGCCAAAAAACCGCGATATCGCTATGGTGTTCCAAAATTATGCGTTATATCCTACCATGAAAGTATTTGATAATATTGCATTTCCCCTGAAGATGCGCCATTGGAAGAAAGAGGATATCCGGCGCCGGGTTACAGAGATTGCAGACAGCCTGGATTTGTCGGAATATCTCTGGCGCAGGCCCATAGCGCTTTCCGGAGGTCAGAGACAGAGAGTAGCGCTTGCGAGGGCGATGGTCCGCGCCCCGAAACTATTTTTGATGGATGAGCCTCTATCCAATCTTGATGCAAAACTGAGAGTGCAGATGCGCCGGGAGATTACAGCTTTACAGAGAAAACTGGGCACAACGACCATCTATGTGACCCACGACCAGACGGAAGCTATGACCATGGGGGATCGCATTGCTATTTTTAAGGATGGCGTGGTTCAGCAGATGGATACGCCGCAGATGCTTTATCAGAAACCTGCCAATCTTTTTGTGGCCGGATTTATCGGATCACCGCCTATGAATATCTGGAAAGAGGGAGAGAAATTTTGCGGTATAAGGCCGGAGCATATCCATATCACCGAGAATCCCGATCATATCAGGGCACAGGTAGTATCGGTAGAGTGGACTGGACGGGAAACGGTTGTTTTTGCAGATACAGAAAATTTAGGTAATCTGGGGATTGTAACGGATGCGGTTTGTCCGTTAAAGGTTGGTGATAGGTGTTATTTGGCGTTGGATAAGCAGTTTATTCATTTTTTTGATGGGGAAACTGGAGGGCGGATCTAGAGGATGATTAAATAAATGAGTTTAGTACCCAAAAGATATTGCAATTCTTTCATGTAAACAAAAGTAGATTTTTTGAAAAAATCCCCTGTTCCTGCTTTTTCTGCTACGAAGGGGGCAAGTACCATTCGTCCTTTCAGCCCCACCCTCTTTACTGGGGTACAATGGATCAGCAGGAGATTGGAGAGGCATTAAGACAGGTGGAGGAAGATAACCGGGAAAACTCCAAAGACGAGTGGGAGGTTCTGAAAGAAATCGCACAGAAATTCCCGGATCTCGGAAACGGGAATATGATTCTGCTGGATGAAAATTATGTTCCTTTCGGGAAAAAGAATTATATGGACAGCAACTACCAAGCGCTCAATCAGCAGGGAGAGCCTTGTTAAATGTAAATATATATCTCCGGTTCTTGTCCAGCAAGTCGCACCGGACAGGGCGGCGCTGATGGGGAAGGGTGACATGAAAACGATACGGGGGGCGGATGAGAGGCGCTTGCGCCTCTTGTTCGGGGAGCCGTATGAGGCAAGGTTCCAGTCCGAGGGAATGGGCTCCGCCGTCCATGTGTATGACGGGAACGGAGACGAGATACTGACTTACACGGCGGGCGTGGGCTGGCATGAGAAGGAGTCGAAGGCGGAGACGCAGGTAC
>OFFI01001067.1_pt1 | contig 16274 bp, 27 predicted proteins | sample 1521351 | NCBI WGS metagenome assembly OFFI01 (sample SAMEA3504119, study PRJEB24116) | mouse gut metagenome | biome: mouse gut; feature: mouse-associated habitat; material: faeces | place: Denmark | collected 2011
CGCCGACAACGTACAATTCACGGTCATAAAGAGCTGGAACAAGATGCGCTGGGTAGCCCCCAAGACGTTAGAGCGATTCTACACAAGATCGCCGCCCTTGAGGATATCCGGGACGCAAGGGAGGTCTGCTCCCAGGCCATCAACGCCATAGACCGGAAGAAAAAAGAGGGCTTTTCCAAAAGCACCTTTAGGCTGTACGGCGAGGATATGAGGCAGATCGCAAAGCAAATCCTTTTAGACGTTCACGCCGCCAACAATACCCATTTCCTCACAGAGTACGACAGCCGCCTCCACAAGATTGACGCCGTCCTTGACGGCTGCTCCCTCCTTTTGGAGTATATCACCCTTTGCATGGATGAAAAGATTATCAGCACGGCAAAGGGCGGCGTTTGGACCGGGAAGGTCATGGACGTTAAGCGCATGGCCGGGAAGTGGCGCAAGAACGACGGCGGCAGAGCGAAAAGCCTCCGGGACCAGGCCCAGGCCGTAAGGAACCGGCAGCAGATCGGCCTTGTGAAAGAGGCCATCCGGCAATATAAAGCCGGGGAATGAGGATACACGGCGGACCCCCGCCTTGTATTACAACAGGGTATAGCTCGTTTCCGCCACCAACTGGTGGCTCCGCTCCCCGAACACCAACAACACCAACAACGTGTGGAACGTCAACTCCGATGGCCAGTATAACAACAACAACGCCAATAACACCTATGGCGTTCGCCCCGCTCTGATGGAACGTTAGGACAAGTAAGCCCCGTAAAGAGGCCGAAAGCAGTACACCATCTAATCAAAGGGAGCTATATCCTTTCGGAGGCCCACGGGCCGACGATAAATACATCACGCTGAGGCTTGCCGCCCTACGGGGCGCAGCGAGCTACCGAGGGGAGGCGGCCAGCGTTAGGAGGACAGCCAGCCGGGGAGCCTCCCCTGCACCCCCGGCTGGAGGAAGAAGGGACCCAGGCGAATGACCTATCAGGAACTATGCGAATTTGAGGTCCTATACAACGGCTTTTTAGAGGCCAGAAAGCGCAAGACAAAGAAACCGGCAACGGCCCAATATGAGGCAGAGGTTTTAGAGAATACACAAGACCTATCGGACGATCTGAAAGCGAAGCGGCACCGCCCCGGAAAGTTTGAGCTGTTCTATGTTTATGAGCCAAAGAAACGGCTGGTCCAGGCCCCATCTTTTAAGGACAAGGTTGTCCTCCACACGATCACGGACAACGTCCTTTATGACGCCATAACCCGCAGTTTTATCCGGGACAACTACGCCAGCCAAAAGCGCAAAGGCACCCATGACGGCCTCGGACGGCTCAAGTGGGCTATGACCGACTATTACCGCAAACACGGGAACGCCGACGGTTGGGTGCTGAAAGGGGATGTACGTCATTTCTTTGCCAGCATCGACCACACGCTCCTAAAAAGAAAGCTCATAGCCCTTTTTGAAAAGCGTAACCTTGACTTTGAGATTTTGGAGCTGCTTTTTACCTACATCGACACGACCGACGGCCTACCCCTGGGATACCAAACAAGTCAGCTTTTCGCCCTCATGTTTTTGGATGAATTTGACCACGCCATAAAGGAGCGTTTCGGCGTTCGCTACTACGGGCGGCAGATGGATGATTTTTTCATTATTGAGGAAAGCAAAGAGCGGCTGCAGGGCCTACTCCGGGATATACGGACCATCGTCGGCGGTTTGGGCCTTGAGCTGAACAATAAGACGGCCATTTTCCCGCTCCGAAACGGCATTGATTTTCTCGGCTTTCACGCCTACCTCACGGATACCGGGGCCGTCGTTCAGAAATTGAGGCGGGACAGCATTAACCGCATGAAGGGCCGCATTAAGTACTGGCGCACCGCCTACCCGGCGGGTGAGGTTACAAAGGATGAAATTAAGGACAGTTGGACCGCCTGGGACGCCCACGCCGCCCACGGCGACACATACGCCCTCCGCACCAAAATCGCCCAGCAGGTCGGGGCCATCATTGGAGAGACGCTGCAGCCCCGGCGTAAGATCACCGCCTCGCCGTTCGTCCGGCAATTACGCCGCTTGAAACAGCAGCGGCGGAGCCAACCCAACCCCCCGCCGGAGGCCCTGGCACCGGCCCCCAGGCCGGACTGGATACTTCCGTGGGAATAAACCTAAAGGAGGATACACACCAATGGCAACCGTAGCACTTGGCACAAAGGCCGTCGGCAGCAAGGTCCAGCTCAAGCTCGGCGGCGTGAAGAAAAATTTTATCATCGTACACAAGGGCAAGCCGTCCAGCCTTTACGATGATTCTTGCAACGGCGTCTGGCTGTTGCAGGAGGATATCCAGGAAACCCGGCAGTGGCAGAGTACCAACGTAAACAAGCTGGAAAGTAGCGAGATTCAAGCCTACCTTAACAGCACATACCTGGCCCTGTTCGACGCCAACATCCAGGCACAGATTAAGCAAGTCAAAATTCCCTACCGTCAGAACGGCGGCAGCGGCGGCACGGACCGCAGCGGGGCAAACGGCCTCTCTTGCAAGATTTTCTTGCTTTCCGCCAGAGAAGTCGGTTTCTCCGACACCTACATCCCGAATGACGGCGCAAAGCTGGACTATTTCAATTCCGGCAACGGAACGGACACAAAGAGGGTTGCAAAATACAACGGCTCCGCCACCTACTGGTGGCTCCGCTCCCCGAGCACCAACTACACCAACGTCGTGTGGGACGTCTACTCCCATGGCCAGTATTACGGCAACGATGCCACCGACACCTGGGGCGTCCGCCCCGCTTTGGTACTGCCCACTGACCTCTTGGTCTCTGATGATGGTACCGTGACCACGAACACGGCCCCGACCACGCCGGGGACCATCAACGTGCCGGGGACCATCCAGGGCGGCAGCACCATCGAAATTTCCTGGACGGCCAGCACCGATGCCGAAAACAACCTTGAGGGCTACATCGTAGAGCGCAGCACCAACGGCGGCACAAGCTGGTCCCAGGTCTACCAGGGCAGCGCACTCAAGACCACCAACACGGTGGCGGCGGGTACCCAAACCGTTATGTACCGGGTAAAGAGCTACGACAGCGACGGCCTCTCCAGCAGCTACCGCACCAGCAGCCAGATCACGGTCATTAACAACACCGCCCCCACCGCCCCGGCCAGTATCACGGTCCCCAATACCGTATACGGGGGGCAGTCCATTGTCGTGACCTGGGGAGCGGCCACCGACCCGGACGGCGACGCCATGACATACGCCCTTGAGCGGCAGATCGACGGCGGCGACTGGGCGCAGATTTACACCGGCTCCAACCTTTCCTTTACGGACCCGATCACCAGGGGCTGGACAAGCGTAGCCTACCGGGTAAAGGCCATCGACAGCCGCAGCGCAAGCGGCCCCTACGCCACATCCCCCACCCGGACCGTGAACAACAACCTCGCCCCCACCGTGGTCTGCAGCCAGACCAGCGGCACGGACCTGGGCCTCAAGAATACCGGCTTTTCCGTTGACTACAGCGTAACGGACCCGGACGGCGACGAAGTGACGGTCACAGAGGCCATCGACGGGGCGGCGCAACGCACTTTTAAGGCCACCCCCGGCGAAACCTATACTTTCATGGTCACCGGCGAAACGTTCATGAAAGTATTGAACGGGGACCACGCCCTCACCGTTACCGCAAGCGACGGCAAGGCGGAGACGGTCCACAAGCTCCTTTTCAAGAAGGAGATCACCACCGCCATGATTACCCTGGTGGATGCCGTACCGGCGGACGCAAGAATCGCCGTTTGCGTTCTTTCCGTGAACGGCTCCCTCCCGGCGGACGCCGTTCTCAAGGTTGAGGTCACCAACAACGGCCTGGATGATTCCCCGGTTTGGGAGGATTGCACGGCGGACGTTAAGGCCGGGGCCAACCACGTCTTTACCAATGAGACGCAGACCAACGGCTGGGCTTTCAACTTCAAGGTCACGGCCACCAGAGGCCCAAGCGGAGAGGGCGGCTACATCAATTCTGTGCAGGGAGGTTTTCAGTAATGGCTTTCAAAATCAAGACCGAATCGGTCAAGGACAAGCAGAAGGAGAAGACCCGCAAGCAGCTCCAGGAGGAAAACGAGGCCCTCGCCGCCCAGGTCACCGATTTGCAGATGGCCCTGTGCGACGTTTACGAGCTTGCCGCCGCCATGACAGGAGGGAATGACAATGGCTAAAATTTACGCCGACCTTATCCGCAAGGGCAAGAAAACCATTGAAGACGTGCCGCCCCGTTTGAGGGCGGAGGTCGAGGCCATTCTGGCCGGGGCCGGGAATGAGTAGGCTCCGGGAATGGGCCGTAAAAATTCTCTTGAGAAAGGAGGCGCACACGATGGCCGTTGTTTACGCAACCCTCATCGTCAAGGGCAAGAAGACCTTGAGCCAGGTACCCGCCATGCTCCGGGACCAGGTAAAGGAAATCCTGGCCGACCTTGAGGTCCCCGTGGAGGCGTAGTCTCCCCACCGGGCCGGGGCCACCAGCAAAGGCCCCGGCCCACAGTCAGACCAAAGGAGGACCCGAACCAATGAGCAACATACAAACCATTTCGGAGCTTTGCGCCATTTGCGAGGCCCTGGTCCATATTGTTGAGGAACAGCGCAAGGCCCTGGCCCAGCATGACGCCCTGGTCCTTGAGGATGAAATCGCAAAGACCCGCAGCCGATACACCGCCCTCCTGGGGGCGGAGGAATGGCCGGACAACCAGCAGGAGGAATAAACACCATGACCGAAACAATTATTGTGGCATTGATTACCGGGGGGCTTGCCCTTTTCGGAACGTTGGGCGGCAGTTATCTGGCAAACCGCAAGTCGGCGGCGTTGATTGCCTACCGCCTGGAGCAGTTGGAGCAAAAGGTCCAGGCCCACAATAACCTTGTCGAGCGGACCTATAAGCTGGAGGAACGGACAGAACTCCAAGAGGAAAAAATCAAGGTTGCAAACCACCGCATTGACGATCTGGAGGGCTTTCACAAGCCCGCTTGAAAGGAGAACGCAACATGAATATTACCCCCATCATTGAGGCCGTTTTTGCCCTGATTGCGGCCATTGTTACCGCCGTTGTGGTCCCGTACATCAAGAGCCGGACCACCGCCGCCCAGCAGACGGAGATCGCCGCCTGGGTGAGGATCGCCGTCACCGCCGCCGAGCAGATTTACACCGGCACCGGCAGGGGCAAGGAAAAAAAGAAATACGTTGAGGACTGGCTCCTGGCCCACGGCGTGACCGTTGACAGCGAAAAGCTCGACGCCCTGATTGAAAGCGCAGTCTATGAGCTGAAAAACGGTTTCCTTACCATTGAGGGCGGTCTGCCGGGGACACCGTAACCCGTGGCCGCAAAGAGACGCCGCAAGAGGAAAACCGGCCTCAAGTACAACAAGGTCGTCGTTGCCCTTTTGCTTGTCGCAGTAGCAGCTTTTACCGTGGCCATGATTTGGATATACCGGGAGAAGGGCGGCGTCCCGGATTCTCTGGTGGCGGCGTTCTACGCTTTCGCCGGAGGCGAGGCCGGTTGTTTGGGCCTGATAAAGCACAGCGACAACAAATATAACGGCAGCGGCGGCAACACCAACGACAGCCCACCCGGCCCCGACGGCGGGGCCGGGTAGAAGGGAGAACCGGCAATGAACATTATTCAAAGCTACCTCACCAATAACCCCTGTTATAAGGCGGGGCGGAAAATCAACGTTAAGGGGCTGATGCTCCACAGCGTAGGATGCCCCCAGCCGAAAGCGTCCGTTTTCGTGAAGAATTGGAACCGGGCAGAGTATGACCGGGCCTGTGTTCACGGATTCATTGACGCCAACACCGGGGACATTTACCAGACCCTCCCCTGGAACCACCGGGGCTGGCACGGGGGTGGCAGCAGCAACAACACCCACATCGGCGTGGAGATGTGCGAACCGGCGGCGATCAAATACACCGGCGGCTCCAGCTTTACCTGTTCGGACCGGGCAGCAGCCCAGGCGGCGGCGGAGCGGACCTATAAGGCGGCGGTGGAGCTTTTCGCCTACCTTTGCCAGCAGTACGGCCTCGACCCCCTAAAGGACGGCGTAATTGTGAGCCATCGGGAGGGCCACGCCAGGGGCATCGCCAGCAACCACGGCGACCCGGAACACCTCTGGAAGGGCCTCGGCATGAGCTACACAATGGACACCTTTAGGGCGGCGGTCAAGGCGCAAATGAGCGGCACCGCCCAGACACCGGCCACACCGGCCCCCGCCCCGGAGAAACCCGCCACCGGCGTCCCCTATTTGGTCCGGGTGAAGATTTCCGACCTCCGCATCCGTAGCGGCCCCGGCACCAACTACGCAAGTAAGGGCTTTATTTCCCCCGGAGCCTATACCATCGTTGAGGAAAGCACCGGCCAGGGGGCCGCTCTTTGGGGCAAGCTCAAGAGCGGCAAGGGCTGGATTGCCCTCGGCTACACCGAAAAAATCTAAAGGAGGACAGCGAAAATGGCAAGAGGAAAGAAGAAGGACCCCGCCCAGGCGGCACCGACCCCGGAGATCACCGCCCCCACGCCGGAGGTCCAGGAGGCCCCCGAAACCATCCCCGCCCAGCCGGAGCCGGAGGCAGGGCAGACCCCGGCCACCGAACAGGCCCCGGAGGAAAACCAGGACACCGCCCCCACGGAGGCGGAGAACCCGGAGACGGAGGCGGCACCCGCCCCGGAGCCTCCGGCAGACCCGGAGCCGGAACAGCAGCAGGACCCCGCCCAGGCAACCACGGCCCCGGAGGACCCTGACCCGGAGCCGGACCCCGCCGGGGGGAGGCATACCCCCTATAAGGCGACGGTCGCCGTTGCCCTTGCGGTCCTGCACAAGGCCGTCGGCGTTGGTACCGCCGATATGCTCAAGGCGGTCGGCACCTTGCGGCAGGGGACGGAGGTCACGGTCACGGGCCGCAATGGGACCTATGCCCAGCTCAAAAACGGACTTTACATTTTGGAGGCGTTTCTTGAGGTCCGGCCCATTTCCTAAAAGTCCCCTGTCCGGGCCAGAAACGGCCCTTGTCGGCCTCTTTCCTTTGGGGGTATAGAATTACCTTCCAGGCGTTACACGGGCCTCTTTTTTCCAATGGAAAAAACGCACACGGCGGCGGCATAGGTGGTATAAAGATAGGCACAAAAACAAAAGCGGCTGTCGGCCCCTTGTGGGGCTTTCAGCCGCTTTTCTGTTTTCGCCTTATATCATTAGCGGTAGGTTTCGCTCTCGAACCCGTGACGGGCCAGGTAAGCCTCGGCCTGGGCGTATTGAGCAAAGGTGCGGGACTTGAGCTTTTGCCGGTCCCGGCCAATGACCACCGTGGAGCCGATACCCTGGATGATCCAGGCGTCTTTCCCGTTCTTGCGGATGGGGTTGAAGTACACCGCCTCGCCGCTTTTCTTGTTAATCATTTTCATTTCAGATACCCCTTTCATACCCGGCGGGATGCCCGCTCAATTTTGTTATAGGCCGTTTTCAAGTTTTCCAGCTCCCGGCCCCATACGCCATAAGAATCGCCGCTTTCCAAAAACTCGGACACGGTTTTTATATTCAGCCCAACGGCAACCTTGAGATAGAACAATTCATCCGCCGTTAGAGTTACGCTTGTTTTCCCGTACACGTTCAGCCCCCCCCCTTTTCAAACCCCGGCGATTTCAGCAGCCTCGGCCAGCACGACCAGGAGGTGCTGGGCCGTTCCAACGTTGCCCCAGTTCACGGCGTCGGGGCTGACCCCCAGGTGGTTGTCCACGGCTTGAGCCTTGATGGCGTCCAGCTTTGCGGAGATTTCAGCGATCACGGCGACATAGGCGTCCGTTGCGTTTTGCTTTTTCATGTTGTACCCTTCCTTTCTTGAGTAGGAGCCGGGAGCGGGGCCTCCACCCCCGGCGGTTATTTTCAGTTCAGGACGTAGCGGCGGAGGTCCTTGTCTTCCGGGGCATCCTGTTCGAGCCAAGCGTCGAACCCCTCCGGGTTGCGCCTTTCGATTTCGTCCATCAACCAGCCACGGACCGTCGGAATTTCGGGGCTGTTCATGTTTTCGGTGAGATCCCACAGGTCACAGAGCTTATCCAGACTGTAGGCTTTCAGCGTTTCCAAAACGTTGTTTTTCATTTTCGTTACCCCCTTACTTAATCCCGGCCAGCTTCATCCAGCGATTCAGCTCGGCCTTGTTCTTGAAACGGTAATCATTGCGGGTACCGTCTTCCCGGTTGATAACGAGGATATAGCCCTTTGTGGCTTTCAGAATTTCGTATTTCATGATTGCTACCTCCGTTTGTTTGGTTTGTTTTCCTTCCCTTATCTTGATTTAATTATACCATTCACGCGAATGATTTTCAAGTGTCTATAGTTACAAATAATCGCTCGCGTGAATGTCTATTTTGACGAATCCGACAGGACATAAATTAACGCCAGGGACGGAGGCCCCCGGCGTTTCGGTTTAGGCTATAGCGGACTTTGCGACGGCCTCATAATGAGCTTGCAGGGCCTTGAGCTGGGCCACCTCCTGGTGGTCCTCACCAAAGTTATAGACCATCCAGCGGATTCTATCATTGAGGGCATCAGCCTCGGCCTGGAAGTAAGCAGCGACCTCGCCCATGTTCTTAATTGCAGATACCTCAATTTGGGCGTGGGCCTTATTCCAAGCATTTGCCTCGGCGGTCTTCCAGCGATCACTAACCACCGATACAATCGGCCAGAAACAAAGGCTATACTTTGCCTTGCTGATTTTCCCGGCCTTGCTGATTTTCTTTAGGGAGTAGTCCCGGCCACACCAGGACGGATCGCCGGGGGACCGCTGAACAAAATAGAGGCCGTTGTCGTTCTTGAAATAGGCCCCCGTGATTTCCACGATGCAGCCGGTCCGGATTTCTACGCCGTTTTTATCAAGCATCATTTTTCTTTCCCTTTCTGCCCTGCCATCATCAGGCCGGGTGGGGCGGTTCCCGGCGACGGCCCTGGGGCCGTTTCGGCTTAATCTACGACGTAATAAGAATTTTTCCGAAGGGCCTCCAGCTCCGCCGGGGCGGGGGCTTTCGTTGTAGGCCGGAAAGCGTTCCGCCCGGTCTTTTCCTTGACAACGGCCTTTGCAACCTTGCAAGCCTCCCTTGCATTTTCGGCGTTGACAAAGATATGATGTAAAAATTCATGCCGGTCCCGCTTAATCCAATAAAAGACTTGATAAGACTTTTTCATAGTATTTTCTCCTTTCGCCCTGCCATCATCAGCGCCGGTGGGGCAGTTCCGACGGACGGCCCTGGGGGCCGTTTCGGCTTATTCGTGATACGTCAACCAATCAAGAAAACCGCTAAAACCTTTCCACTCGTTTCTATAGCGGTGGTACATATCAATCATTTCCCCGGCCTCCGGGATTTCCCCGGTATGAGCGGTATACAGAGCGGTGGCCTCTTCCAGAGTTTCATATTTCTTTTTCATGTTCCGTTCTCCTTTCTGGGGCCGGGGGCCGTAGCCCCCGGCAAGTTTGGCTTAGAATATTTCGTCGTCCTCGATTTCCTCAATGTTGACAACGATCACGTCCTTGTTGGTATCGTTCATGTGAACACGGGCCATCCGGAGGACGTTCACCTCATACAGGTTGTTGAGGTCGGCCAGAATCAGCTCCCTCATTCCCCTGTACTCAAGGACCTCGCCCGTCGTTACGTTGACGATACGAACCAGATCGTCCTCGGCGTCGTTCCTGACCATAGCCTGGAGGACCAGGTTTTTCATTTGCCCCATTTCCATCGGGTAGACCTTAGTGGTGCGCTCCTTGTAACCGTAGTTGGAAAGTTTCATTTTATTTACCTCCGTTTATTTTGGTTTGGGTTGTTTCCCTTCCCTTATCTTGATTACATTATACCTCCCATGCGAATGAAAATCAATTGTCTAAGGTCACAAATATTTATTCGCATGAATGTCTATTTTGACGGATTGACAAAACAATTCAAGCGAATTATAATATAGCCATAGGAGGTGCGGCGAATGAGGAAAATACCGATTACCGGGAACATGACCCCGATAGACAAAAAATGCGTGGACGCAGGAATAACCAGGAGAGAGCTGGCGCAAATGAGCGGTATACCGTATGTTACGATAGACCAATGGGCAAGGCGCAAACGGCTCCCCCGTGACGTTTACCAGCTTTACAAGGTTGCCCAGGCCCTTGAGTGCCACATAGAAGATTTGATAGAGCCGGAGCTGGCGGAAAAAGGACCCGCCCCGGAGGCGCAACAGGAAAGCCCGGAGGGATAGACCCTCCAGGCGCAAGAAAAGGCACCCGGCCACAAGGCCAGATGCCTTTTTCTTTTACGCCGCAAAGGGGACAGACAGGACGATGCAGCAGGGGGAAACCGCAATAGAGCGGTTCGCCTGTGAGTACACAAGCCAGCGGACGTACTACACGGACAAAATCATGTCCAATCCCGAGTGGACGATGGCGGGCCTGTTTGCGGACGAGGGGATAACTGGCACCTCCGCCCAGAAGCGCCCCGAGTTCCTGCGGATGATCTGCCAGTGCAGGCAGAAAAAGATCGATCTCATCCTGACGAAGTCCGTGTCCCGTTTCGCCCGCAACACGGTGGACAGCCTCAAATACGTCCGTATTCTGAAGGAGCTGGGAATCGCGGTATTCTTTGAGGAGCAAAATATCAACACCCTGGATGCGGACAACGAGATGCTCCTCACCATTCACAGCGCCTTCTCCCAGGCGGAGAGCGAAACCATGAGTTCCCGCGTCAAGTGGGGCAAGCGGGAGGCCATGCGGGAGGGCAAGGCCATTATTCAGTACAACCGGCTATACGGCTACCGGCGCGGGGATAACAATAAACCGGAGATCATCCCCGAGCAGGCCGAGGTGGTCCGACGGATTTATCAGCAGTACCTGACCGGCGCCAGCCTTCGGATGATCCAGGACACGCTGGAGGGTGAACAGGTCCTCAACGTAGCGGGGAAGCCTGAGTGGTCCCTGAATGTGATCCGCAACATTCTCACCAGCGAGAAATACTGCGGTGACGTGCTGATGCAGAAGACCTACATCAGCGACTGCATCAGCCGCAAAACCATCCGCAACAACGGTCAGCTGCCCAAATACCTCCTGCCTGACCACCACGAGGCCATTGTGGACCGTCAGACCTTCGACGCGGTGCAGGCGGAAATGGCCCGCCGCAGTGCGGGACGGAGCCCTTCCAGGAAGAATGCACCTACAGGCCGGACCTCCTACGCCAGCAAGTATGCCCTTTCAGAGCGGCTGGTGTGCGGGGAATGCGGGACTCTGTACCGCCGGTGCGTCTGGGCGAAACGGGGCAAGAAGCGCACCGTGTGGCGCTGTGTGAGCCGCCTGGACTACGGAACGAAGTACTGCCACAACTCCCCCTCCCTGGACGAGGAGCCGCTCCAGAGAGCCATTCTGACCGCCATCAACAGCGTCATGAGGAACCGGGAGGATATGGCGCTCCAGATCGCCGGTGCGATGGAGCTCCAACTGCTCTCTGTCCCAGGCCAAACAATCAGTCTGGCGGATATTCAGCGACGGATAGAGATGCTGGAAAGCCAGTTTAACGCTCTGCTGGAACAGGCGGCGGAGCAGATGGACGGTCAGGATCACATGGTGGAGTTCCAGTCCATCACCAGTGAAATCGCCGCTCTGAAAGAACAGCGGATGCGGCTGGAAGCACAGCGCACCAGCAACACAGCGGCAATCCAACGAATGAGCACAGCGGCCTCCCTCCTGTCGGAAGCTCCGCCGGAACTGACCGTGTGGGATGAGACCGTCATTCGGCAGGTGGTAGATACGGTCAAGGTGGTCTCGGAGAATCAGATCGTGGTCTACCTGCAAGGCGGCGCGGCGGTCACGCAGGAGATCGTGAGTTGAAATAAAAATCATAGCAAAGGAAAGCGCTCCGACCGGGAGCGTTCTCCTTTGCCATGAAAACAAAATCAAATTTATGAAAAAGGGGGGTGAAATCCTTGAATATTCGGAAAAATGTTGACTATAGTGTGATGTTTTCCATGCTGGATACGCTGATGGAGGCAAATTTGCCCCAGATGGAACTGTACTATGAGATAGGCCGGACCGTAAGCAACCAGCAGGAGAAAGGCGCTGCTGTTGCGGCGGCGGAGCATCTGCAAAGCGCTTTTCCGGAGGCTTCGGGATTCTCTCCCCGCAATCTTCGCCGGATGCGGGATTTCTCCCTCGCCTATGAAAACAACCCTGTTCTTCTAGCACAGGCAATGACCCTCGGCTGGACGCAGAATGTGGTCCTTTTGGAATCCGATTTGACGGTTTCAGAGCGAACATGGTACATCAACGCTGCACAGCAGTCCAGTTGGACCAAGTTGGAATTGCTTCGGGAAATTGAGGGCGGCGCACATTTGGAAGAAAGCCTCGACTTGACAGAGGGAGTGTGTTATACTGAAGAAGATAATCCTGTTGAGGAGGCCGCTGCCCATGTCACAGACCGAGATCCACAATGCGGCGGAGTTGGAAGCTCTGGTCCAAGAACGGGGCTTCCTGCCGTTCTTTGCGTGCTCCATCCCCAACTTTTCCATCGAGGACTTCACACCCAGCCGCTACTGGTTTGTAAGCGGCGTAGAAGGCCCTTGGGATTGGCGGATGGATGCGGCCCGCCGGGGCGTGGTGGCTTACGGCAAGCTGTTTTCCAGGAAGGCTGGGTTGGTCAGCCGGGAATGGTATCCCGACCTGGCGAACTACCGCCGCGATGGCTACGACTTTGATGCCCGGTACGAGGAGGGCCTTGCCAGCTACCGGGAAAAGCGCGTGATGGATGTCCTGCTCAGGGAGGGGCCGACGCTGTCCAAGGATTTGAAGCGGCTGGCGGGATTTGGCGGCGATGGGCTGAAGGGGTTCGATACAGTGATCACCAGCTTGCAGATGCGGACATACATCACAGTTCACAGCTTCGAGTATGCCAACGACAAATATGGGAAGCCCTACGGCTGGGGGATTGCCAAGTATGCCGTAACGGAGGATGTCCTGGGAGCGGATGTGACCCAGGGAGCATATAGCCGGGAACCGGAGGAATCCAGGGAGAGGATCATCCGGCATCTGGCAGAGCTTTGTCCAGGGGTATCTGATGATGATTTGGCCCGGTTTATCCGGTAAGCGATGTAGAGATGGATTACCAGCCTTTGTATCGCAATGCAGATGTACCCCTGAAAAGTGCTGTAGGTTTACCTGTGTCCTGGTGAATGATTTGACTATCGACAAAGCAAGTGATATGTGCTATACTTAATGGAAAGGATCCTTCACAAGAAATAACAACCGTTATATTGTTTGGACGCATCTATGAAATAAAACTTTTATGCCGTGGTGAATGGAATCGATAGAGTCGTGTATAATGTATATGATCGGGAAACCAGAATGCAGGACAAAGGAGATGGCCCTCATGCAAATAGAATCCCTGCGCATTCAGAATTTTCGCGTTTTTAACAATGTCCTTGTTGAAAACATCCCCCAAATGGCTGTTTTTGTAGGACAAAATGGCGTGGGGAAGTCTACTTTTTTTGACGTATTTGGCTTTCTGCATGATTGTCTTACCAGCAATGTTCGTTCGGCGCTGGCGACCCGCGGTGGCTTCCAAGAAGTGATTTCCAGGGATCAATGCGGAGACATTTGTTTTACGGTCAAGTTTCGTCCCTCGCCAGACGAGCCTATGATCACCTATGAACTTACAATTGGGCTGAATGAGAAGTTTATCCCGGTTGTAAAAAAAGAAGTTATGCGTCTTCGACGCGGTCAGCATGGGGCGCCGTGGAAAATTCTTGACTTTGCTTATGGTGTGGGTGTTGCAGCAAGTGGCGCCTTACAGTCATATGAGGATGTCCAAATCGCTACGCGGTCCCGCCAAAAAGTTGCTGCGCCAGATATCCTGGCCGTCAAAGGGCTGGGACAGTTTGAAGACTTTCCGGCTGTCGCGTCTTTGCGGCGTTTAATTGAAGACTGGTATGTATCCGACTTTCATATTGAAAGTGCACGCAGCCGGCAAGAAGCAAACTATAGTGAATCGCTTTCTACTACGGGAGATAATCTGGCACAGGTCGCAAAATTTCTCTACGAGAATCATCGTGATTGTTTCGACTCTATTCTACAAACAATGAGGGAGCGTGTCCCTGGCGTAACAAACGTCGAAGCAATTGTCACAGAGGATGGCTATATAGCGTTGCGTTTTCAGGACGGACGGTTCAAGAACCCTTTTTCTGCTAAGTTTGTCTCCGATGGTACCATCAAAATGTTTACCTATTTGGTTCTGCTCAACGATCCGACTCCTCATGCGCTGCTGTGTGTGGAGGAACCGGAGAACCAGCTGTACCCAGAATTGTTAGCGCAGCTGGCAGAAGAATTCAGGCATTATTCAGACATTGGAGGACAGGTATTTATCTCTACGCACTCCCCTGACTTTCTGGATGCGATTCGCCTGGATGAGCTGTACTGCCTGATTAAAGTAGATGGCTATACAAACATCGTTCGTGCGTCAGAGCTGCCGCTCATTCGTTCTCTGTACCATGAAGGAGATTTGCTTGGTGAACTGTGGCAGCAGGGGCTCTTATTACAAGAGGCGTCTAAAATTGGAGGTGCTTCCTGTTGAAACTTGTCTTTCTCCTGGAAGAACCTTCTATGAAATATTTGTTGGATGAGATGCTGCCCAAGATTCTTCCTGGGGACATTTCCTTTCTAACAGTCCCCCATAGGGGCAAACGTGACCTGGAAAAGTCGATTCGCACCAAGTTGCGTGGATGGAACGAACCAGATGTCCGTTTTGTGATTTTGCACGATCAAGATACAAAGGACTGCCGTGAATTAAAGCAGTCACTGTTGTCACTCTGTAAAGGGACAGGCCGCTCTGTCCTAGTTAGAATTGCTTGCCAAGAGATGGAGGCATGGTACTTTGGCGATACAGAGGCGCTTGCGATCGCATACAGTAATCCCAAACTTTGGAAAATATCAAAGCAAAAGAAATACCGCATACCGGATAACATCCCAACACCTAAAGAGGAATTGTATCGTCTAATCCCGGAACATCAGCAGATTGCGGGTGCAAAACGAGTAGCGCCACACATGGATATTGAGCGCAATACATCTGAAAGCTTTCGGCAATTCGTGAGTGGGGTTCGCCGCTTTGCTGAAGTTGATACATAGTGTGGTTTGTGCTTTGATGTGGATGCAAACAATGAGAATTTCAGATGCTCCGGAGTGGCATCTATAGTGTTGAGTAATTCCAAACAAAAGCCTCGAAATCATTTCGGTTTTGGGGCTTTTCTTTGCTTTCACGTATCAATCCCCCCTAGATAGGTACTGCCTTTGTGTTTTTGCTCACCGCTATACCCTTTGATTTACCCTTTACAGCAAAAAAGCACACCCGGCTGACACACTTTTGATGAAGTTTTCCATCCTTGCCGCACTCTCCTGCTTCATCTGTTCGGTGACGTGACCGTACACGTCCAAAGTGAATGCCGCAGTCGCGTGGCCCAGGTTTCCTTGTACCGTCTTGATATCGTCTCTGCTTTTTATCGCGGCCACGGCATAAGTGTGTCTAAGCTCGTGGAAGCGGAAAATGAGGGTATCCTCATGGAAGTGGAAAACGGAACATGATATAATCCCCTCAAGGGCTATGGTTTGCTCCATAGCCCTTTTCCATATAAGGGAGATGTTATCATGGCTCGGAAAAGTAGAAAGCATCCTCAATTGGCTGTCCCGGTCAGTAAAGATACCGTAGGCTACATCCGATTATCTGTTCTTAAGGAAGCACTGACTAAATCAAGGGAAAGCCAGGCAAGCAGTCAAAAGCACCGGAAAATGTAAAAAAAGGGCCAAATTCAGGGAAGATAACCTCGTATTTCTCACTCCTGCCCACTCAAAGGGCGCAAAAAGCCTGTGCGGGTCGGAGCGAGCCGCCCGCTCTGGCAAGCATATATAGATTTGCGCTGGCAAAGAGCACATGTAATCGGTTCAGGTTTTTGCTCAACCCCCGATAAACAGTCTTTCGGAAACCAAAGATATTTTTTACGATTCGGTAGGGATGCTCCACCTTGCTGCGCACGGACGATTTGCGATTCTCAATATGCCGCTCCCAGTCAATGGCGTTGTCTGAGACCTTGGGCAAGCGGCCCGGCCTGCGGTTCATGCGGTACTCAATGGCAGAAAGTTCAGAGCTGTTTTTGACTTCTTCCCGTTTCTCTATCCCAAGGTATGCGCTGTCCCCGTAGACCACCTCATCATCTTCCCGCAGAAGCCTTGCTGCCACAGTGACATCGTGGACATTGGCGGCGGTGGCC
>OFFI01001068.1_pt1 | contig 16255 bp, 18 predicted proteins | sample 1521351 | NCBI WGS metagenome assembly OFFI01 (sample SAMEA3504119, study PRJEB24116) | mouse gut metagenome | biome: mouse gut; feature: mouse-associated habitat; material: faeces | place: Denmark | collected 2011
CGTCCAAAATGACGCGCCGGGCGTCCACCCCCTCCCCCTCCTTGGTGAGAAAGAGAAAGACCAGGAGCTTATAGCCTTGATTTACAGCCAGGATAAGGGAGATGAGATGAACGGCGGCAACCACAAAGAACGCCCACATGGGCACATAGAAGAAGGCAAAGAAGCAGCCCCAGAAGGTGGCCAGAGAGGCCGCCACGTAGAGCCTAAAGTGTGTCACGGCCAAAATATTCACGGGCTTTAGAAAATACATTGATTAACATCTCCTTGATAGATTTTGGGGACAGGTCCGGATCGGCATGGTCGCTATAGCGAACGGGCAGAATCGGCCTGTCCGGCATGGAAGTGGTATCAAAATACTTGAAGTACCTGGGCATATAGAAGATACGCCAGGTCCAAATGGAGCTGAAGCTAAGGTTATCCGCAATCCGGCTGTCAGCCTGGGTGGTGCTCTCGGTCAGGGTGATGGAGCGGATAATGGGCCGGGACAGGGAAAAACAGCCCAGGAGGGTAATGCCGAGGGCTCGGGAGGCTTAGACGTAGGCTTAGCGGTAGGCTCAGGGGGATAAACAGGCTCAGGCGGCACATAGTCGGGCCCATTGATCGCCATGGCGTTATCCGAGGAAAACCAGGACCACACAGAGGAACCTGAATTGCCAATTTCAGAAAACACGTTGCCGATGTTGCCGCCAGTGTCCAGCAGATTGCCGGCTGAGGAGGAGATATCACCCAGGGAGCCTATCTGGCCGCTCTGCACGCCATTGGAGCCGTCACCAAAAAAGTTATCCAGGAGTTCATCCTTTTGGTCCTCAGATTCATCCTTGAGCTCTTCATCTTTCGGGTCAAACAGGACATCATAGAACTCTGAAAACCATTGATGAATCATGGGGAAGCCGCCAGTCACAGAGGTATCCAAAACCCGATACTGAGATGCTGTGTTGTTACCAGCCAGGGCTTTCAAAATACCCTGATAGTTGGTATCCAGCTTCTTGCCCAGAGAAACGAAATTAGAATCAATGTTCTTACTCATGGTAGAGAGATGAGTATCTAATGTTCCGATACTCGTTTTGATGGAGCCAAGACCCTTAAACAGGGAACGAAATCCATAAAACACATTATCATTAATGGCCGCCAAAGCCCCCTTGCCGCCACTATAAGACGGATCCTCAAGGCCGGAAGAAACACCAGCAAGCGACGAGAAAGACGAGAGAGAACCAACCAAAGCGGTTTTAAGACCGGTCAAATTAGTATTCAAAGTATCGCTTTTCTTCTGAAGCTCATAAAAACCGCGATTCACAGTCCAAAAGCCATTGCGCAGGGATGATGCTACCGCCGCATAAAAATTAGAGGCCGTACTATTGGTACTGGAGCCCTGGAGAACATAGCCCGAATAGTTGGCGAAGGAGCCGGAAGGATAGCTCGGCGTACTGGAGGCGGCAAAGGAGGGGACAACGCAACAGGCGAAAACAATGCCTATGCCGGTAAGCATCGTCAGAATCCTTTTCACGTTATCCCCTCCTTATGGGTGCGGGGACTGGATTCGAACCAGCAAGCTCGGCCTTACTAAAGCCGCGCAGATACCATTTCTGCTACCCCGTCGTATGGAATTGTCTGTAAGGCCCCGTCAGCTTATACCCACTGATACACCGCCGACGAAGGACAGGCACAGCGTATCGGGGAACCGCCAGCATCGGCGGGCCAGCGGTATTGTCACGCGATGTCGCAAGCCTGCGGCTTGCTATCGCTCTAACTTCGTTCTCCATCCCCTTCTACCGTCCCAGTGGTACGTAAGCGCCGCGGAAACCGCAGGCCCGCCGCCGTCATAAGGTCCTGTAACTGAAGGTTCAGCAGCACCTCACAGCGGTAGCGGAACTCCACCTGGTTATACATCTGCCGGAGGGCGGCAAGCTCACCTTCCAGCGCGTCCACCCTGGCCCGGAGGGCGTTCACCTCATCCGAAGGCGTCACCGACACCTCCACCTTGAGGGGAGAGCCCTCCCCGGCAGTGAGAGTACCGAGGAGGGCTGAAGAAAGTGGGCACTCACTCATCACTTAGTCGGGATGGGCGAGAGCCCTGCCAACGCCAAGCGGTACAGCTTGTCAGCCGGCCGCAGAGCGAAGGTGGCATCACAGGGAGAGCCAAAAGAAAGCGCTCCCAGCAGGTCCGAGACCGCCCGATTGGTGGCCTGCACGTTCACCTGCACACTGTCTTGAGCATCAGGGTCAAAGAAGGTGATGCTGTTCAGCACAGTTCCATCCTTCAGGTTCATAGGCTTATAACCCAGATAAAGCACCTTTTTCGTAAACTGCATTTTTCAAAACTCCTCTCGAACAATAGAAACAGAATTCAAGCAAAAACAATCCGGAACACGAAGAACAAGGGATTCCCCATCACCAGCTGATGTATCAGACACACGCTCACAAACCCAAACCTTACGAAACGAATCTAAATAGACCGATTTACAATACACAACTAATTCCTCTACAAACTCGCCTACTCCACTGACAAAATAAGCCTCTAACATATCTCTACTTCCTCTCCCCTGCCCTCATGCGATAGCGGGTATATCTCAACCTTGCTATGAGAAGGTTCATACCAATGATACCATTGGTTTCATAGCGTGTCAAGAGCAATTCAAATAAAATGGTACCAAAGGGAGCGTGAAAGAAAATGAACGGGAAACGAACAAAACAAATAGCTGTAAGAATTACTCCGGAAACCTATGAAGCATTAGAACAAGAAGCAACAAAGCTTAAATGGTCAATAGCTCAAATAGCAAATGAAATTCTTACAAGATGGACAGAGGAAAAAGAAGAAAATGGTGGAGCCATCAAATTTATAATTCAAAACAATCAAAATATAAATATAGAAAGGAAGTAATAAAACTTGCCAAATGACATAATATTAATACTCAAAATGTTATTCTTGGATATAGGACAACTTTTTATATGCTCCTCACTAATACTGACTATAACAGGAATATTAATATTAGTTTCACTAATAAAAAGAGCCCGTAGGGGATAACTTCCCCGCGGGCTTGACTCTCCAAGATGATTTATGATATGATGCCATCATCAACTATTTTAGGAGGAGGCACATATGACAGACAGAGAGCTATTAGAAGCAATCTTGGAACGGCAAATAAGAACTGAAGAAGCTGTACACAGAACAGAGGAAGCCATACACAAGACAAACCTCCACATTGAGACCGAGATGTGGCCTGCCATCCAAAAAGCTGGCGGAGGGCCACGACATGATTCTGGAGCGCATGGACGACAAAATCGAGCGCCGGACCGAGCAGTCTCAGGACCAACTCGGCGTGCACCAGGACGCTATCATTCAGATTAACCGTGAGATACAAGAACTGAAAATGGCACAGTAAAGGGCAGGGGATAAACTCCCCTGCCCTTTGGCATACTAAGATTACATTTTAATTTTACAGCATCTTTGTAAATAAAGCATATGCCAATCAAGGCCTATTTCCCTGCTTCATCGGTTTTGATTGCTCTGATAAATGGGGTGATTCTTTGAGTTTAATTCCGTGCACTCAGAACTGTAAATTTCAGAATGAAGGCCTGTGCACTCTGGCTCAAGCCCAATCTGTCGAAAAATCTGTACCAAATGATGTGTGTTTGAATTTTACGCCGCGTCAATTAAACCAGCACAGCAATAGCTTCTCGGATATTACCCACTCGGATCAGGTCTAAGCCCGCAGGAACGATAATCTTTCCGCTATTTTTCGCAGGAACCAAACATTTGGTGAATCCCAAGCGCTGAACTTCACTGAGCCTCTGATTGATGGCGTTTACTGACCGCAGCTCTCCTGTCAACCCTACCTCCCCAATAGCGGCCAAATCATATGGAACGGACTTGTCTCGAAAACTGGAGGCCAATGCTACAATCAAGGACAAGTCAGCGGCAGGTTCATTTAACGTCAGTCCTCCAATGACATTGACATAGAAATCACAGTTTGATAGTGACAATCCGCCACGCTTTTCCAGCACTGCCAGCATCATCATTGCTCTATTGTAATCGAAACCATTGCTGGATCTTCGGGAATTGCCGTAGCCCGACGGCGATAGCAGCGCCTGAACCTCTGCCAATACTGGCCGGACTCCCTCCATGACACAGGTAACACAGGAGCCAGGCATATTTTCTGGACGCCCAGAAAGCATAGCTTCAGAGGGATTCGGTACCTGTACTAATCCTTTGTCCACCATTTCAAACACGCCGATTTCATTTGTGGCTCCGAAGCGATTTTTGGCCGCCCGCAAAATACGGTAGGAATTGTGCTCCTCCCCTTCAAAGTGCAGTACACAGTCCACCATGTGTTCCAACACCTTGGGACCAGCCAAGGACCCTTCCTTATTGATATGCCCCACGACAAAAACCGTTACCCCCATACCTTTTGCCAGGTGCATCAGTGCCAAGGTACATTCCTTTACCTGCGCTACGCTACCAGGCGAGGAACCGGAATCTCCGTTATAAATGGTCTGGATCGAATCTACAATGAGAATGTCCGGCTGAAACTCCTGAACCGCCGCCACAATATCGTCCAAATTAGTTTCCGAAAACAGGTAAAGTCCCTTATCTCGAATACCTAAGCGCTGTGCGCGAAGCTTAATTTGACGCTCCGACTCCTCCCCAGATACATATAGCACGTTGGCAAAACAGCACAAGTTATCGCAAATTTGCAGCATTAGCGTAGATTTTCCAATACCAGGCGCTCCGCCTACCAACACTAACGAGCCTTTCACCGCCCCGCCGCCCAACACACGGTCTAATTCACTCATACCCGTATTGAAACGCAGTTCATCAACCGCCTCAACCTCGGAGATCGGCTTTGGTTTATGTAAACTTCTACCTGCCGCAGAAGTACTTACTGATTTCTTTTTTGCCTCTGCGGCTGGCTGCTCCACAATCGTGTTCCATGCACCGCAGGCAGGACATCTCCCCTGCCATTTCAATGTTTCATTTCCACATTCCGAACAAAAAAACAGACTTTTGGCCTTCGCCATAATCATTCTCCTCCCCAAACTTCGGGTATCATCTGTACTTCATGAAAATAAGCTCCCACCAGTGCCATGGAAATCTTTCGCTGATAAGCATCTGTCAGTAGCAGCGCCGCATCCTCCCCATTGCTCAGAAAGCCACACTCAACTAAAATAGATGGACAGCTGACGTGCTCAAACAGATAAATGCCGTCTGGCATAGGCTTAGCCTTTCGTTCATTGCTTGGGTTCAGTATCTGATGCAAAAGCTCTTGGGTGTTCTCTCCCCATTGGCGGCTGACATCACCCGCGTTATAAAACACTTGTGCTCCGCTGTACCTCGAATCTGTAAAGTGATTTTGGTGTATACTCATTAGCATCGCATTTGAGTAGCTTTCTACGATAGCAGCCCGGTTTTTCAGGTCGGAAACCTTTTTTTCACGAAGCGTGGCCGCCCCCTCGCTGTGAATAGAAACATCCTCAGCGCGGGTCAAAGTCGTATCTACGCCCAAAAAGGCCATGAGTGATTCCAGCTTCAACACAATCTCAAGGTTAATATCACTTTCTCTATTCCCGCTGGCAGAGCTGGCTCCTCCGTCCTCACCGCCATGTCCCGCATCCAGAATCAACACAAAATCGTTTTTGATTGGCACAGAAACGGCAGCAACCATATGATCGCAGCCGAGCCAGGAAACTCCGACTAAAACACACATACACAAAGAAAGCAACACCAAATCTCGTTTCATAGGCACGTCCTCCCTTCTCCTTCCACTGTATGAGAAGGAGGGACGTTTCATACCTCACCTCACTTCAAAGATAGGAAAACACCTCATGATGGCGCTGGGAGATGGATGTGGTCACCTGAGGAAACCGCTGCATTAGCCATTCCTGAAGTACAGGGCATACTACGTTCTCAGTCGGAAAATGCCCTGCATCTATCAGATTCAGTCCAAATGCTTTCGCCTCCAAAAAGTGATTGTATTTTACATCAGACGTGATAAACGTGTCGCACCCCAGAGCCAGGGCATCCCCCATCATGGAAGCGCAAGCACCGCCTCCTACCGCGATTTTATGTGCTGGCCTTCCCCCGTCTACTAAGCGAATTCCATTCGCGCTAAGCAGCCGCTTTACCGCCATGGCAAAGTCATAGAGGGGCTGCTCTGGCACAAGACCCACCCTTCCAATTCCATATGGTCTTCCCTGCCGGTCCACTCCGTCCTGATGAAGCTGACCAATATCAGTCAGCCCCAGACGTAACGCCAGAGCCTCATTGACTCCGCCCTCTGCCGCATCCAAATTGGTGTGCGCACAGATGGCGGAAATCCCATTTTCCACCATTTGAAGAACAATCCGGCCGGTTTCCGTTTGGTCAGTAATTGTTTTTGCACCGCCAAAAATTACCGGGTGGTGCGCCACAATCAGCTGTGCCCCCTGTTCTACAGCTTCTTGCACCACCGGCTCCGTGATATCCAGCGAAACCAAAATTTTACTGACCGCTACATTCTCCCTACCCACTAAAAATCCCGAATTGTCAAAGTCGGCTTGTAATTCAAACGGAGCCTTTTCCTGTAAAAAGGTAAATACCTCGCCCACCGTCGTCATTGTACTCAGCTCCCCTTCCATTTGATCTAACCCAGACAGCACTGCCTCTAACTCCCCAATCATGGCCAAATCTGGCGCACTGGCGGCCTTCTGACCACGCATAGCCCTTTCCGCTTTTCCACGCATATACGCCAAATATTCCCGTCTGAGCGGGTCCTTGCTGCTCCGCCCGGCCCAAAGCTCCGCAGGAGACATGGGCGGCATCGTTCCACCCCTGACACTCCATATACTGTATAGCCTTTTCCCTTCACGAATAGTTTGCTCGTTTAGGATTGCATATCCATTATGTTGGAGCCAGTGACGCAATTCCGGGAGATGCGTCATGGGCTGTAGCAGCAATGCCGTCTCCCTCTTAGTCCAAGGGGCACCGCTGAGAATAGAGGATATGGTCTCTCCTCCCATTCCCGCAATTACAACTGTATCCACTTCGTCTGGATAAATCCCATTCAAGCCATCGCACAAACGAAAGGACATCTGATCCGTTACGCCGAAATTCTGCGCGGTTTTCTTGGCATGGTTCAACGGTCCTTCCCGCAAATCCGCGGCTATCGCCCAATCAATACGTCCGTTCAGTAACAACCATACCGGAAGATATCCATGGTCTGTACCCACATCAGCCACCCGTGCGCCCACGGGAACCTGACTGGCAATCGCTTGAAGTCTTGGGGTGAGCTCCATATCATTTTCCCCGCTTTCAGAAAATAAACGAAAAGAGCGGAAATTCCGCTCTTTTCAAAAGCTGTCAAATTACGCAATCGAGGCGTTTAACTTATCCAGCAACGCCTCCACATCCACACCATGAACCATGCAGGCCTGCTCCACGGTTTCTCCACGGGAAGACGGACAGCCCAAGCAGTGCATACCAATAGAGAGGAAAATGGGAGCTGTATCAGGCGCAATATCCAAAATATCGCCGATGATGGTATCCTTTGTAATTTTAGCCATTTGGGGATAGCCTCCTTGCATTATTTGTCGAACAACCTATAGTATACCCAATGCTGCAGCATTTTGCAAGCGTTTCCCCAAAATTTCAACAATCAACCGGCTAAAAACGATTCCAGGCGATCCATCCCCTTTTTGATGTTGCTCATCGAGGTGGAGTAAGACCAGCGAACAAAGTTAGGCGCTCCAAATCCGGTTCCAGGCACAGTGGCCACCAGTCCATTTTTCAAAAATGCTCTACAAAAATCGTCTGAGGATTGGATTGACTCCCCATGAATCGTTTTCCCTATCAGCTTTTCTATGTTCATCATGACATAGAACGCACCCTCCGGTTTTATGCAGCTTACCCCGTCAATCTGATTCATCCGTTCCACAATATAGTTCCGCCGCGCCTCAAACGCGCAGCGCATCTCCTCCACACAGTTTTGAGAACCGTCAAGCGCAGCAAATGAGGCAGCTTGGGATATTGTGCACGGAGATCCTGTAGAATGGCTGATAAAATTGCTCATGACCTTAGCTGTACTCTCATTGGCAAGCATATAACCGATCCGCCATCCGGTCATGGCATAGGATTTGGAAACCCCATTGACCAAAATGGTACGCTCCTTCACCTCATCTCCCAAGGAGGCAAAGGATGCAAACTCCATCCCATCATATAGCAGTCCATAATAGATTTCATCTGAAATCACATAGATATCTTTCTCAACGCACACTCTGGCGATAGACTCCAACTCCTCCCTACGATACACCATACCAGTAGGGTTTCCAGGATTGTTTAGTATCAAAGCCTTGGTTTTTGGTGTAATGGCAGCCGACAGCTGCTCTGCGGTTATCTTAAAGCCGGCGCTCTCCTGTGCGGTTACAATCACCGGATTAGCTCCTACCATCTTAATCAACTCTAAATAGCTGACCCAAAATGGCGCGGGCAGGATCACCTCGTCCCCAGAGTCAATCAACGTGCGCAACGAAATATAAACGCAATGCTTTGCACCGCTGGACACAACAACCTGTGATGGTTCATAATCAAGGCCGCAATCCTCCCTCATACGTTTGCAGACCGCTTCCTTTAATACTGCTGTACCAGATGCCGGCGTATATCTGGTGATGTTATCTGCAATGGCTTGATCCGCCGCCATTTTAATGTGATCCGGTGTATTAAAATCCGGTTCCCCAGCACCAAAGCCAATCACATCAATTCCATCTGCCTTCATCTGTTTGGCAAGCGCATCCATCGCCATTGTGCTGGATACCTGCACAGCGGACGCGATTTGAGCAAGCTTCTTCACAACGATCCCTCCAAACTATCGTTCTGCCATATTATATTCTTTATCCTGCAAAAACGCAAGCACATTTTAATATATAGCTGAATTTTTGCACTTTTAATAGCTGATAATTGCAAATGGTATCAAAAACATCCCCATCTGCCCAACAGACGGGGATATTTTTTAGTGGCGAGTATTCTTTTGATAGAGCAGGTACAGCCCTTTCACCAACAGGTCGTGATCATATTGAATCTCGCGGCGACAATGCTGATAAAATTCCGGCGTTTGGCTTCCAGTGGCCACAACGGTGTGCGCCGGCGCCCCCGCCGCTGCCTCCAGCGACTCAATCACTCGGTCAAACGCACCGCTGTATCCATACAAAACCCCTGCCCGCATAGAGTCTACTGTATTACGGCCCAGCGGAGTATTTACCTGAGCCATAGAAATCTGAGGAAGCTGGGCCCCATAATTGGAAAGTGCCTCCAGCGCAATATCCATACCGGGCATAATGGCACATCCCTCAAAAGTATTTAAGCTCATGTAAGAAAAGGTAACAGCAGTGCGGGAATTGATTACAATGGCAGGAGTGGGATAGAGCGCGGCAGTCGCAACAGCAGACGCAACAATATCACTGCCCAGCTGATTGTGAATTTCTGCCTTGATGTTCAGCCCTGTTTTCAGCCCTGGCCCCACCACCATCGGAGGCTTGCCGATAAACCGCCGAAGGGTTCGCACATAAGCAGCTGTAATGGGCGGCACAACGCTTGACAGGATAGAACCCTTTATAGATGAAAGCTCCGCCTGATAGAGTTGAAACACCCCCATAAGATCAACGGCGCAACGATCATCCGTCATTTTTAAGTCCGTTCCCAATTCAGACTGGAATGAAAGCGTCCCCTTCTCACTAAATAGCGCAATCGTAGTGCTGATGTTTCCAATATCTATGGCCAAAATCACAAGTTCTCTCCCCTTTTCTGCTGTCAATTCAAAATAACCATAACTTGTCAATATTTATCCTGGGATAGCTCCTTGCTTCTGATCCGACAGTTTCTGAAAGCGCCGGTAAGCTCCCATCTCAAAGTGCAAGCAGCTGCTCAAGCGGCGTCTAACCAAACCTGCAAAATATTATATCTCACCTCATATGCACTTTTCTATAATTTTATCATGAACTGTGCTTGATTGCAAGATAGGGCAAGCCAAGGCCGGAACATAAAATGCTCCGGCCCTCCTGCGTCATATGTTTTCCTGGATAATCTCACCCATTTTCATTGTTCCAATCGTATGTTCCCCAGGTTCGGCAATATCTGCCGTCCGCCAGCCATCTGCCAGCGCTTTATCCACCGCCGCTTCAATCGCGTCTGCCTCAGCGGGCAGGTTAAAGGAATAGCGGAACATCATAGCGGCAGATAGGATGGTAGCGATTGGATTGGCTTTATCCTGTCCCGCAATGTCTGGGGCAGAGCCATGGATTGGCTCATATAGCGCTGGAGCGTCATTTCCCATGGAAGCAGACGGCAGCAGCCCAATGGAACCGGTAATCATGGATGCCTCGTCAGATAAAATATCTCCAAACATATTTTCGGTGACCACCACGTCGAACTGCCCCGGGTCCCGCACCAGCTGCATGGCGCAGTTATCCACTAAAACATCCTCATATTGCACATCGGAGTATTCCGCTGCCAGCCTGTGCATTACCGACCGCCACAGCCGGGATGTCTCCAACACATTCGCCTTATCTACACTGGACACTTTTTTACGACGCAACCGCGCCATCTCAAAGGCCCGGCGACCGATGCGTTCAATCTCCATCTCTGAATAGGCCATCAGATCAGTGGCCTCTATGCCCCGGTCCTCGGTTTGGTATTTGCCCCGCTTGCCAAAATAAATACCTCCGGTGAGCTCCCGTACCACGAGCAGATCAATCCCCTTTTCCGCTGTCTCCCGCTTTAATGGGCAGGCACTTATCAGCGCAGGACGCAGCGCAGCCGGACGCAAATTAGCGTAAAGCTTTAAGTCTTTACGAATGGCTAATAGTGCCGTCTCAGGACGCTGTTCAGCGGGTTTATCGCTCCCCCATTGGGGACCGCCCACTGCGCCCAGCAGAACTGCGTCGCAGCTTTTGCACAACTCCGCAGTACCGTCAGGATAGCTCTTGCCCACTGCGTCTGTGGCGCAGCCTCCCATCAGTACATCCACGTATTCAAAGGTGTGACCGAACTTCTTCCCCACCTTGTCGATGACCTTCACTGTCTCATTGACAATCTCCGGGCCGATTCCATCGCCCTTGATCAAGGCAATTCTATAATTCATTTCGCCACCCCTCTCGCTTTCAAGGATTTCAACAGTCCGCCATGCTCTATGATTCCGTTGATAAACTCCGGGAATGGCGCAGCCTGAAACCTTGCCCCTGTGGTCTTATTGACGATGACGCCGCTCTCGAAATCCGCACTCACAACGTCTCCGGGAGAGATACCGTCCACCGCTTCAGGACATTCCAAAATGGGGAACCCGATGTTGATGGCATTGCGGTAGAAGATACGGGCAAAGCTCTTGGCAATGACGCACCTCACTCCGCAGGCCTTGATCGCCAGGGGAGCGTGCTCCCGAGAGGAACCACAGCCAAAATTGTTTCCTCCCACAATGATATCCCCCATCTCTACAGTAGAGGCAAATTTTTCATCAACATCCTCCATACAATGGGACGCCAGAGACCTTTCATCTGGGGCATTGAGGTATCGGGCCGGGATAATTACATCTGTATCCACATTGTCGCCATATTTATAGATTTTCATATCGCTCTCCTCCCTCAAAGACTGGCTGGGTCAGTAACCATACCAGTAACTGCACTGGCCGCCGCCACGGCAGGACTTGCCAGAATGATCATAGAACTGGTGGGGCCCATCCGGCCCACAAAATTTCGATTCGTGGTAGAAATTGCCCACTCACCGTCGCTCAGTACCCCCATGTGTCCTCCCAGGCAGGGCCCGCAGGTTGGTGTGGATACCACCGCCCCCGCCTGAATGAAGTCGGCCACCAGCCCCTCTGCCATAGCGTCCAGATAAATCTGCTGGGTGGCTGGGATGACAATACACCGCACCCCGTCCGCCACCTTGTGACCCCGAAGAATTTCGGCAGCCTCCCGCAAGTCCTTCAGCCGCCCGTTCGTACATGAACCGATCACCACCTGCTGAATGGGCTTTCCCGCCGCCTCGTCCACCGTTTTCGTGTTGGAGGGCAGGTGGGGAAATGCCACCTTGGGCCGCAATGCGGACAGGTCGATGGTGATTTCCCGTGTATATTCCGCGTCCGGGTCGGCCTCGACAGCCTGCCATGGGCGGTCCGCCCGACCGGTCAAGTATTCCTTGGTTTTGCCATCCACCGGGAAAATACCGTTTTTGGCCCCTGCTTCAATGGCCATGTTGCAGATGGTGAAGCGGTCGTCCATTTCTAAAGACGCTACCCCCTCCCCTACAAACTCCAACGACTGGTACAGCGCCCCATCCACTCCAATCATGCCGATGAGATGCAAAATCACGTCTTTGCCGCTGACATACCGGCCCAACCGGCCAGTGAGCGTTACCCGAATGGCAGAGGGCACCTTAAACCACGCCAGCCCGGTGGCCATACCAGCCGCCATATCGGTAGAGCCCACACCTGTGGAAAAAGCCCCCAGCGCGCCATAGGTGCAGGTATGGGAATCCGCGCCGATAATCACCTCGCCGGGAGCGGTAAGGCCCTGTTCCGGCAGAAGCGCGTGTTCGATGCCCATCCGACCCACGTCGTAGAAATGGGTAATATTGTGCACCTTGGCAAACTCACGGCATACAGCGCACAGCTGGGACGATTTGATATCCTTACAGGGGGTGGAGTGGTCCAGCACAATCGCGATTCGATCCCGGTCAAATACGGATGAAAGTCCCGCTTTTTGAAACTCCGTAATCGCCACCGGCGTGGTGATATCGTTGCCCAATACTAAATCCAGCTTTCCCTCAATGAGTTGGCCCGCCTCTACCCGCTCCAGCCCGGCGCAGCGCGCTAAAATTTTTTGGGTCATAGTCATCCCCATATATAATTCCTCCCCATCAGAAGTTTGTGGATTCAGTATGACAGAATTCTGTTGAAAACAATGTAAACTATGATACAATTAGAGCAGAGGTGAGTATGATGGCAGTGTGGGATTTATTGTCGGAAGGACAAAGTCCGCGCAAATATCGAGCCGGGCAGTTGGTCTATTTACAGGGAACCCAGCCACAGTGCTTCTACTATCTGGCCGCCGGCTCCGTGCGCAGCTTTATCAGCACCGATTCTGGCGAGGAGCGGGTGCTCACTGTGCACCAAACTGGCGACCTGATGGGCGAGGCATCCTTTTTTGACGGCTGTCCCCGGGTCACCTCCGCCATGACCTTGGAAGAATGCCTCATTCTCCCCGTTGACCGTCAGCAGCTGGACGCCGCATTTCAGCGTCACCCTGAGCTGGCCATGCCTATGCTTCAACATCTGGCCCAAACCGTACGAACGCTATCCGGACACGTGGGAGCAGCCTCCCTCCCGGCCAATCAACGTGTCGCCCGCTGTCTGCTGTCCCAACCCGCTGACGTAGGCAGCATCATCCACAGCACCCACGAGGCTCTTGGGCAGGCCGCTGGGCTGTCTCGGGTGACTATCAGCCGGGTTTTGGGCGAGCTGTCCACCCAGGGATTGGTATCGCTGGGCTACCGCACCATCACGGTGCTGGATTGGGATGGACTGAAAACCCTGGCTTTTGCGACATAAGGAAGGACCCCGGAACAGTGTTCCGGGGTCCTTTCGCACGGTTAAAGAACTCCTCAAACTCGCCTTCAGGCTCCACCTCGTGGTCATCCACACAGCGCAGAACCAGCTCGTCGGGACGGAAGTTTCCCTTTTATAAAATAATACAGATCAGTCCCCCGGACCCCTCGTTGATGATGCGCTGGAGGGTCTCCCGCAGCTTCTCCCGCGCCTCCTCCGGCATCCGCTTCAGCTTGCCGTTCAAATCCTCACCCACCAGTTCGTGGAAAGACCGGCCAAAAATATTGGAGTCCCAAATCTTTCCCGTGTCCCCCTCGAATTGCCGCAGTAGGTAGTCCACCATCTCCTCGGACTGCTTTTCAGTGCCCATAATGGGAGAGACCTCCGCCTTGATGTCCGCTCGCATCATATGAATGGAAGGTGCGGACGCCTTGAGCCGCACACCATACCGGCCCCCCTGCTTGACGATTTCCGGCTCCTCCAGGGTCATCTCCTCCGGATTCGGCATCACAATGCCATAGCCGGTGGCTTCCACCTGAGCCAGCGCGCCCTCCACCTTTTCGTAGTTCCGCTTCATGGCGGCCATTTGGGTGAGCTGATCGATGAGGTCTCCGTCGTCTTTGATTTCCAGCCCGCACTGTTCGGATACGGTGGAATAGAATAGCTCTCGGGGCAGGTCCAGCGTAGCGGTGACCACCCCGCTGCCCATATCCATGCGGTTGAGAACCGCCGAGCTGACCTCCTCCCGGTCGCCCATGGCCAACACCGCGCTCTCAGCGTCCCGCAGGCGCTGGAGCGTTGCGGTCTCCTCCCGGATCATGGCATACAGCCCGCTCTTGATGGGATGGTCGAAGGGCAGAACGTCTACCCATGGGGGGAGGAACAAATCCATCTGCTTCATGGGGAACTCGTGGAGAACCGCCCGAATGATTTCGCTCACCGCACCCTCGTCCAGCGTCAGGCAGTTGGCGGAGAGACAGGTCACATCATACCGCTCCGCGATGTCCGCCTGGAGAGTCTGGGCCCGTTCGCCGTAAGGCTCGGCGGAATTGAGCAGCACCATGAAGGGTTTACCCAACCCCTTCAGCTCGCTAATCACCCGCTCCTCCGCCTCCAGATAGTCCTCCCGGGGGATATCGGTGACAGAACCGTCGGTAGTCACCACAATGCCAATGGTGGAGTGATCGGTAATCACCTTCTGCGTGCCGAACTCCGCCGCCTGGGTCATGGGAATCTCATGGTCAAACCAAGGAGTTGTCACCATTCTGGGCTGTTCCCCGTCCATCTGCCCCAGAGCGCTGGGCACCATATAACCCACGCAGTCAATGAGCCGAACGGAAAATACGCCGCCGTCCTCCATGGCCATCTCCACCGCGTCCTCCGGAACAAACTTTGGCTCAGCGGTCATCACCACCCGACCCGAACCGCTCTGGGGCAGTTCATCCCGCGCCCTGTCCCGGATATAGCTGTTCTCAATCTTAGGCAGCACCATAGTCTCCATAAACCGTTTGATAAAAGTGGATTTTCCCGTACGGACCGGACCCACCACGCCAATATAGATATCGCCCTGGGTGCGCTGGGCAATGTCCTCATAGAGTTTGTTTTCCAATGCTGAACCCTCCTCACCGCATACTCGTTTTATATGTATGGGGCTCGGCCGAAGAATATGACAAAGGCGGCGTGAATTTTAGGCAAGGTGCCGCAACGAAGTATTCTATGTATGGCAGGGCTGTGACTGTAAAAGGTCACAGTCCTGCCTTTTCAGGCCGTTTTTCGATTTCTGCGCCACTGCCCCCTGCCGTCCCCAGCTTCGCAGAGGTCGTCAGCGATGTCGATGATCCCAGCGGCCTTGTAGTAAATCTCAATCTTTTGCCTGCGGTGCCCACTGCTCTTGTCGGGAGCGTGGACGATAATCTTGTCAACCAGTTCATTCAGCATTTCCGCCGTCAGTTCTTCCGGGTCGGTGTACTTTCGGACGCTTTTCAGAAATTGCTGGAGGTCGTGGGCTTCCTGCTCGCCGTCGTCAATCAGCGATTGCAGTTCCCCAATGACCTGCCGCACCTGCTTCTGCTCCTCCTCGTACTGCGTGGAGAGTTTGTCAAACCGCTCCGGGCTGAGCCGTCCCGCCACCATGTCCTCGTAGATACGCTTGAACAGCACATCCAAGTCCTCATCCCGCCGTTTCAACGTCACAATGTCCAGCTTGGCCTTTTCCACGGAGGTCTGGCGCTTGAGGTTGACTTTCTCAATTTCCCGTTTGACAAAAGCCGTTTCAAACTGCTGGACGTAGGCCAGGACACGCTTCATGTGGGCCAACACGATCTTCTCCAGCGTCACCGCCCGGATAAAGTGGGCAGTACAAGTCCCAGTGTTGCTGCGGTAGTTGCCGCAGTTGAAGAAATCCTGATTCGCTGAAAAGTTGTTTGCCGTGTTGTATTGCAGCTTGGCCCCGCAGTCGGCGCAGAACACCTTGCCGGAGAAGATGCTGACCTTTCCCGTAGCCGTCGGCCTGTGGCGGTGGGCGCGTATCTCCTGTACCACCTGAAAAGTGTGTTCATCCACAATGGCCGGATGGGTGTCCCGGAACAGCTTGCGCTCCTCCTTGGCAGTCTTGACCCGCTTCTTGCTGCGGTAATTCTTGGATGCGGTCTTGAAATTCTCCGTGTGCCCCAGGTACTCCACCTTGTCCA
>OFFI01001079.1_pt1 | contig 16076 bp, 10 predicted proteins | sample 1521351 | NCBI WGS metagenome assembly OFFI01 (sample SAMEA3504119, study PRJEB24116) | mouse gut metagenome | biome: mouse gut; feature: mouse-associated habitat; material: faeces | place: Denmark | collected 2011
CGCTCTGTGGATCCGAGACACAATATCCAACGGCCTGTCCGGCGTGATATGCGGCTGTCATGTTCAGCCGGGCGGCTCCGCGCTCAATCGACTCGATGTCGTTTTGCCACGATGGCTTGAAATCGCAGAACCCCTGCAAATTGCGTACGGTGTTGCAGTCCGTCTGCTGGATCTCTATCTCTATGCTTTTGGATCTGTCAAGCCGCAATTCGCCGACGGTCTGATTGTAGCAGTTGTATCTGGCCGAGATGCTGAAGCCATTGGCCTTATAGATCGAAATTGCAGGTGCGTTGTCCTGAAGCACTTCAAGCAGGTATTGGCGTATTCCGGCCTGTCTAAGTAAAGGCACTGAATGGCGGAAAATCATTCCGGCAAGCCCGTTGCCCCGGTATTCCGGACGCGTTCCGGTTCCGCAGTCATAGCATGTCGCGCTTCCGTCATACTCTCCTGTGCCGTTTAGCGTGAATGCAGCTATTTGTCCGTCAACCAAGGCTGCATACGACAGCACCGGGTTGAATCCACGTCTTTCGAGCATGGCCTCAATCTGTGCCCGGTCAAAGTTGACTGCATAGTCGCAGAATGCTTTCTGGAATGCATCTAAAATCTCATCTATGCCGGTGTCGGCCAGTGATATGATCCGGTATTCCTCTGCCATTAAAATTCGCTTGAGAAGTGGAAGCGGATCTTGGGGAAGTCGGATTGTGCCATCTGTAGCACATAGTTGGAGTCGGCAAGAAACACATCGCGTCCCTCGCGGTCTGTGGCCATGAACTGGTGCTTGCGCTTCTTGAACGCCTCAAGTGCGTCCTGGTCATCGCTCTCAATCCAGCATGCTTTATACAATGAAATCGGTTCCCAGCGGCATTGTGCGCCGTATTCGTGGAGCAGACGGTATTGTATCACTTCAAATTGCAGCTGACCTACTGTTCCGATGATCTTGCGGCCGTTGAACTGGTTGGTGAACAACTGTGCCACACCCTCATCCATCAACTGCTGGACACCCTTTTCAAGCTGTTTCGACTTCATGGGATCGGTGTTCTCGATATATTTGAACATCTCGGGTGAGAAGCTTGGCAGACCCTTGTAGTGCAGTGTCTCGCCGGAGGTCAGTGTGTCGCCGATCTTGAAGTTACCGGTATCGGGAATACCTACTATATCACCCGGAAATGCCTCATCGACAATGTTTTTCTTCTGAGCCATGAATGCAGTCGGGGCTGCAAATTTTAGTATTTTCCCTAAGCGGATATGTTTGTAAGGTGCGTTTCGTTCAAATTTGCCGGAACAGATCTTTACGAATGCAATGCAGGAGCGGTGGTTGGGATCCATGTTGGCGTGGATCTTGAACACGAATCCGGAGAAGTTCTCTTCCGATGGCTCAACCTTGCGCTCTTCAGCTTCGATTGGACGTGGCGATGGTGCTATCTGGACAAAGCAGTCCAGCAACTCTTTCACGCCGAATGTGTTGAGTGCTGATCCGAAGAACACGGGAGCCAGTTTGCCGTCGAGATATTCGTTGACATCAAATTCCGGATAAACACCCTCTATCAGTTCAAGGTCTTCACGGAGTTTCGCGGCGTCGGCATCGCCAACAGCCTCGTCAATGGCTGGATCGTTCACGTCGGTGATCTCCACGCGTTCCGATACTTTTTGTTTGTTGGGTGTGAAGAGGTCAAGGGTCTTTTCAAAAATGTTGTAGACACCCTTGAATTTAGCACCGATGTTGATCGGCCAAGACAGCGGTCTGACGGCGATCTTGAGTTCCGATTCAAGCTCATCGAGAATCTCGAACGGATCGCGTCCCTCGCGGTCGAGCTTGTTGACAAAGATAATTACCGGAGTGTTGCGCATGCGGCACACTTCCATCAGTTTTCTTGTCTGTTGCTCAACGCCTTTTGCCACGTCGACAACGATGATAACGCTGTCCACGGCTGTCAGGGTGCGGTATGTGTCTTCCGCAAAATCCTGGTGGCCGGGGGTGTCAAGAATATTGATCTTGTAGTCGCCATAGTTGAAGCCCATCACTGATGTCGCCACGGAGATTCCTCTCTGTTTCTCGATCTCCATCCAGTCGCTGGTGGCTGTTTTCTTGATCTTGTTCGACTTGACGGCACCGGCAATGTGGATAGCACCACCGAAAAGCAGCAGCTTTTCAGTCAGGGTGGTTTTACCTGCGTCAGGGTGGGAGATGATGGCAAATGTTCTGCGGCGTGATATTTCGTCGGTTATCTGTGACATGTTATCTTGGTGACTGATCGTTGGTTGGCTTAATTCTGTTCTTTTTTCAGGGTTTCGATGCATTTGCGGAGACTGTCCTCCCAATATGGGATTTCAATTCCGTAAGTACGTTTGATCATGGACTTGTCAAGAACGCTGTAGTGGGGACGGGTTGCCGGGGTGGGGTAGTCCTCGGTGGTGACCGGTGTGACTTTGCATGTGGTTAAGCCGGCTATTCTGTGGATGGCTTTGGCGAAGTCATACCAGGAGATGACACCCTCGTTTGAGAAGTGGAAGGTGCCGGGAACCCACTGACGGGCTGTCAGTATCGAGTGGATGGCATCTGCAAGATCGGCGGCCGAGGTCGGTGAACCGATCTGGTCGAACACTACTCTCAGTTCCGGTTTCTCGGCTCCGAGTTTCAGCATCGTCTTCACGAAATTATGACCATGTGTGGAGTAGAGCCACGCTGTGCGGAGTATTATGGCATCGGGGCAGAACGACAGAAGTATCATTTCGCCTTTCCTTTTGGTGGTGCCGTAAGTCGATGTCGGGTTTGTCTTGTCCGACTCTACGTATGGTCGGTAACTTTTGCCGTCGAACACATAATCCGTTGAGATATGCACAACTTTCACCCCGTATTTGGAGGCTGCCTTCGCTAAGTTTTGCACTGCATCCACATTGATTCTGTAGCATAGAGTCTGGTCTGATTCTGCCTTGTCCACGGCTGTGTATGCCGCACAATTCACAACATGGGTCAATTCATTCTTTTCGAAAAAATATTCAACAGCGCGTTCGTCAGTGATGTCAAGAGTATCAACATCCGTATAGATGGTGACCCCGGGACATTGCTGTTCCAGGACGCGATGCATTTCTTTTCCCAATTGGCCGTTTGCTCCGGTCACTAATATCTTCATGGTTCGTTTCTTTGAAAAGTCTTTGCAAAATTAGTCATAAAAAACCATTGTCTATATCTCATCGGCATGATTTTTTTCGATCTCGCTTCTCCCGAATGCGATTATAGCCCTCAGTTTTGTCATTCTCAACGTTATTTAGCAGGATTTAGAAGCGAGGAACGAAATAATTGTTTAAATTTGCTTTTTCAACGTAGATCAATTAAATGGGATTTATAAAGAAATTAACAGACTGGCTTGTTCCGGTGGCCGATCAACCGGCATCGGAAAGAGCGGATTCAAAGATATTGACACGTCAGGATATATTGGATTATCTTGAGGTGCACTTCAATCAGGAGATGGATTTTGAAACAACAAAATTCAGCCTCCTTTTCCACACATCGTATGTCATTTATCTCCGGCAGACGGATTATCTCCGTCTTTCTCCTTCGTTCGGACAGACGGCGATGGATGCCGTGAGTATGTTTCTCGACGCTGTGGCCAGAAAACTCCGCAAATATTCCGGATATCGGCCACATTCACGATTCTGGACTTTTCAGTTGGTATGCATTCCCGACGGAACAATTATCGACGGATTGCCGGACGATGTGCTGGACGAAAAGTCGATTGTCATAAAATCGTCACTATATCCCGAGGATATGTATGCTTCCGGTAATTCCGGACGGGTTGTGACCACGTTCCATTCTGTGAATTCGATGCGTGCCATGCCTGGGGCTGTCAACTCGGCTGCATTCCGCGGACTTGATCAGCTTGATAAAGATAAATATCAGGTTCGGTTTGATCCCGAAAACCGCTTGCGCCTGAAATCGGATGGCGGACGTGATGAGTTGGCTCCTGTGGCCCGTCTGACCGCGGAGGAAGGCAGTTTCATAACCAATGGGATTACGTTCTCAACATATCAGATGGTCGGCGATTCGCTTCGTGTCTCCGGACGTAATGAAGCCGGCAAGAGAGGGCGGAGCGATACGCTGTGTGTCGATGATGAGAATGTAATGAATCCACATCTGTTGATCCGACGGGATCCTGTCTCGGGTACTTTCTCCATATCGGCCATTGGCGATGTGAGGCTCAACGAACGTCGTCTGCTGCCGGGCAATTCGCAGTGGTTGATGTTGCCAAACAATTCAAAGATCATTATTAACGATGATATCCAGATCGGATTTAAAATTCTTTGATCATGAGTGTTTCATCTGTTTTCGGAAAGACTGATCCCGGACGTGTCCGCGCCAATAATGAGGACTCGTTTATATGCCGGTATGTGTGGGATCGTGACCATATTCTTCTTGCTGCTATCGATGGGATCGGTGGCTACGAGGGTGGTGAGGTTGCGGCTGAGATTGCCTGTTCTGTAATTACGGACTATGTGTTGGCAAATCCGGATAATGTGTGTCTCGATATGGTAAAACAGGCTGTGGTGGAGGCCAATAATTCGATTGTGCGCAGAAAGGAATCGGATGAAACGCTGTCCGGCATGGGGTGCGTAGCTACGGTTGTCTTGCTGGATCTTGCCATAAAACGTGCCTACATGGCCCATGTTGGTGATTCCAGGCTATACGTGTTTCGCGACGGAGTGCTGACAAAATTAAGCCACGATCATTCAATCGTAGGCTATCGGGAGGAAATGGGTGATCTCACGGAGGAAGAAGCCATGCGCCATCCACGGCGGAATATCATAGATCGTGCGCTTGGCGATGTGATCCACATGGCCGATGATCCTAATTTCATCGATGCAGCCATTTTCCCTATTGAATGTGGAGTCTCCCAGTATCTCCTTTGTTCCGACGGACTCAGCGATATGCTGACATCCCGGCAGATCGTTTCTGTCTTGGCTGAGGATCTTGATCCGGAGATGGAAACAGAATCGCTTGTCGAGATGGCCAATGAGGCCGGTGGACGGGATAATGTCACTGTTGTCATTGCCCGTATCGATATTGATAGTTCAGATGCCGGGGCTACCGTCGGGATATTGCACGATGCAGCCGATACCGGGTGTAGAAGCCGGTCCCGGTGGCGTTTTCTGATCTATGCTCTTATCGTTTTATCGGTCATTGCCGCCGGAATTCTTATTTTCCGTAATTTTTATGCCACGCATTCCGCTGATGTGGAAATGGTGATGGCGGATTCTGTTGTTAGATTGGGACAAGGATGAATGTGAGCGGATTTAAGATATGGGCTGGATTCCTGCTGTGTGTCCTGTTGATGGGCGCAGGTATGTTCTCGTTGACTTGCAACCTTCAGCCACGGCTTGAAGAGGCCGAAGACGGCCTTGCAGATGGGCGGACACTGTTGCTTGATGCTGAGACAGAAGCGGACAATGTAGCTGCTTTGTTAACGGATGCGTCATATTATACCGATAAAAGGGATGCTGATCTTGCAGCCCGGTGGATATGCCAACGGATCAGATCTAATGGTGGCATTGAAAATCTCGGACAATTGAATTCGCCGGCATTCAAGATGCCGGCGGATACGGCATTGGCTTTCGGTGGCGAAGGTTTCGCGGCACGGGTTTCCACCGATCTGACCAATCTCGGGATGGATCGGGAATGGAATGACGGAGCAAACCGTGGCATATCCTCTGTGTTCGGATCTTCGGATGCCGGAGCGGAGATTGTTGTGAAAATAGAGGATCGTAGCGGCAATGCTTCCGTGGATGGGATCATGGTACGGCTTCGGAAATATACTGTTGACACTCTCAGGTCTTCCGGCGGAAAGGTTGCGCAGAAAGATATCGAACTTGTGACGCATACGCTGGGCTATGCCGTGACAGATAATGATGGAGTGGCTCGTTTCAATGTCGCTCCGGGATATTCGTATAGTGTTTTGCCCATTCAGCCGGGGTATCAGTTCGGACGGGAGAAGGGCACGCAGCAGAGCGGATCTCTGGATGGCTCTGCCACGTTCCGGTTCAATCGTTCGGTCCACGTCCTTTCTCCGCTCAGCAGCTCTGTCTATAGAATGGCAAAGGCGGATAAGCTGTTTGTTGTACGTACACCTGCTGATTTCATGGCAATGCTTCTGACGGGATTTGGTATTTATGCGGTAGGATGGCTGTTTACTTTCATCTTCATTCGGTGGCGCGACAGACGTATGGGTGTCACTTCCGATTATCCTTTATTACTCCTGCTCATGGCTTTGACGGGGATAGGTGTGCTTGCGGCCTATGCGATAAATGATCCCTTGACTGACAAGGCCAATGGTATTGTTACGGCGTGGGCTCTTCTTGCCGGTCTTGTGGTGATGCTTTTGACCTCCGCGATCAACTATGTTAAGTATTTCAATGGCAAGAGCCGCATTCAGTTCGGGGTTGTTCCGTTCGATCTGTTTGATTCGTTGATTGTAAACTCAGGCGGACGTTTTGACTCATTGGGTAAGAAATACGGATGGTCGTTATCGTCCGGTTTCATGTATCTCGGTCTCGCGTTGTTGCTTATTTTGCTGCTTGCGTTTTTCGGTAGCGGACCGGAGGGTAGTGTGGCGCGTATCAATCTCGGATCGTTCCAGCCAAGTGAGATCAGCAAATATCTCATACTGATTTTCATTGCAGCGTTTTTTGCTGCGAATGCGCAGCTTATCCAGTCGTTCTCGCAGAAAATGACTCGCCTTACAATCCGTCGGCAGATATCAACTGTAGCCGTGATAATGATTGTGATGTTTCTGATCATGCTGGCATATCTTGTCGTGTTGAGCGACATGGGGCCTGCCCTCGTGCTTCTTGTGACGTTTATCATGATCTATTCGATGGCTCGTAGGGATTTCGCTATGCTCCTTGTCGGGCTGCTGTCGTTCATTGTAGTGCTGTTGATTTGTCAATGGCTCGGAATTGCGGTTGTATGGGGTGCATTGCTGTGGTTTGCTGGTTGGTTTGCCTTTGGGTGGATCAGGAGTCACCAGATCTATGAGAGTGCTGTGTTCATTAATTTGCTTATTGTGATATTTCTATTCGGCAGCAGGATACTTGCTTTTGTTGGGGCGGACAGTGAGTCGCAGAGACTTGCCAACCGAACCGAGATGGCCGGAGAGGGAATATGGAATAACACAGTTGAAGGTGGTGACCAGATTGCGCAGGGTCTTTGGAGCTTAGCATCAGGAGGGCTGACCGGTATGGGTCTCGGAAACGGGAACCCGTCGCTTGTTCCGGCCGGACATACCGATATGATTTTCACCTCTGTAGGTGAGATGTTGGGTTTGCTCGGGCTTTTGATCGTTGTTGTATGTTTCGTCCTGCTGATCCATCGTTCCATGCTTATTGGACGCCGAGCGGCGCATCCGTTTGTCCTGTATCTTGTTATGGGTATTGCTATAATCACGGGCGTGCAGTTTGTTTTCATCGTATTCGGTTCGCTTGGTCTGATACCGCTGACGGGTGTCTCGGTGCCGTTTTTAAGCTACGGGCGAACCGGACTTGTGGTGACCATGGCCATGTTTGGCATTGTTCTGTCGGCATCGCGGATCCGGGCTACTGAGACTCAGAATTTATTTGCCGCCGGATATGATAAAGCTATTGCCGCTTGTGTGCTTACTTTCATTGCCGGTGGTCTGGTGATTTTTGCTGCATTGGTCAAATATCAGGTAATTGACAAAAAGGAGACTTTGTTGAGACCTGCATTTATAACCAACATGGCCGGAGAGAGGGTGGTGACCTACAATCCACGCATAGGATTGATTCTGGATGAACTGCAATCAGGTAATATATATGACCGGAATGGTGTTTTGCTGGCAACGAGTTCGCGTGATGAATTACTGAAGGCGATGCCTCGGCTTGAAAAAGCCGGTCTGACAAAGGCTGAGATTCTGGCAGAGGCGGCAAAACGGCAACGGAGATATTATCCGTTTGGGCCACATGCCCTTTTTATGCTTGGCGATGCAAACCGCAGGCAGGTCTATTCCTACACGATGGATAATCCTGTCGGATATCTTGCGGAGTCGCGGCATTTCGATCTGATGAGGGGGCTTGACATCCCGTCGTCGGTTGTGGTGATGAAAAGTGATAAGTTTCGTCGAAACCGTTTTGTACCCAAAGATTCAGCTGAGTTCCGGCGTGCATGCTATGACTACGGTAATCTGTATGATTTTCTCGCATTCGGGACTATGGATAATCCGATGGTTGAGCGTCATAATGCCATGCGTCCTGAACGGGACATAACTCTATCGTTCGATATTGCCATGCAGATGGCTTTGCAGAAAAATCTGGACAAATACATAGCTTCGAGTCCTCTGTTGTCGCGCTGTGATAATCTGAGAGCTTCGGTGGTTGTGCTTGATGCTGCTGATGGTGATCTGTTGTGCTCAGCCAATTATCCGCTTCCTTCACAGGATACAATCGCTATGCTTCAGGATTTGAGACTTTATGCTGATGCTCCGGCTGAGAAACTGCCGGGTCATAGTCCGATCACTGAGCGCGACCTTGGCCTGACATATTACACTCAGCCCGGATCTACAGCAAAGGTTATGTCGGCGATCGCCGGTTTCATGCATTCTCCATTGGCTGCCGACACATGCCGTTATCTGGTGTATGGTCGTGAACAGATTGAAAGCGGAACTAAGGAACCTCCTTATGGTGCTGAGAAGGGATGGGTAGGGATGCAGGAAGCCATAGTGGTCTCTTCGAATAATTATTTCATGAATCTTGTAAATTCAGCTCGGTTGTACCCTGAGTTGGAAAAACTTTATATGACTGTTGGCGCCCGTGTTAATTCAGTGCATGAAGCCGGCAAGAGTGCGACACCATATTTCTTCAATTCTGGTGAATTGGAATCGGCCGGCCCTATGCACAATCTGATGAATGATATTGCTGAGGGCAGTTACCGTATCTACGGCAATGTCTATATGCGTGAACGCAGGGAGGGGCATACTAAAAGGGGCAGTTTCAAGTGGAATATCATGGAGACAGGTTTCGCTTGGGGGCAAGGTGGTCTGCTGGCCACACCTTTGAACATGGCCAGAGTGGCGTCGATCGTGGCTAATGGTGGCAAGCTGGCACCAACGCGTTATCTGCTCTCTGTCGGAGACTCGACTATAGCGCGGCAACCGCAGGTTGAGGTGATTCCGGATGGATCGGCTTTGAGGCTTGCCTCGTTCATGCAGCAGGAATCTGACCGACATCGCGGTAATGGCCGTGGACTGCCGTTGAATCCTGTGTCGAGGATGGGTGGTAAGACCGGTACTCCGGAGCGAGGGGACCGTCGGGCGGAATCCGGAAAGAGCAACGATGGATGGTATATCTGTTTTATAAATTCTGCAAAGACTCATTCCCGGCTTGCAATCGCTGTGCGTCTGGAGCGTACTGTTATTTATGGAGCAAAGGAGAATGGTGAGGATCTGAGCCTTGGATCCGGATATGCAGTGGCTGTGATGGCGGATGTGGTTTTGCCTACACTGAACGGTCTGGGGTATGGTGTTGAATAAAATTGAAAAGAGATGAACTGGTTTAAGAAAAAAACGATACTTGATAATGCGATCGACAACCGTGATATGGCTGTACGACAAATGGTTCGTGCTTTGTCCGGCGCGGTGGGATCATCTTCTGACGCTCTCGCAAAGCTGGTTATATGGATTGAGGTCGATTCGGAACAGTATGATCCGATGAAGTATGCGTGGGCCGATGATAGATTTCTGAAGGATTTACGGTATGCACTTGACAATGCTCTTCTGTCATCGGTAGGGGCTGATTCCATTGACCTTAAATTTGCAACGGCAGTGGATATCGACCGTTCGGCTGTGTGGCCGGTAGTCGAGAATGCCATGTACTATAGCTGGGGCGGAGAGAAGGAGGTGAAACCGCAGCCGACAGGATCGACCGTTAAAATAGCTCTGACAGAGGGAACAGGATCACTGCAACAGAAGGAATATATTCTTGACCCCCAGAAGAATCTGTTTCATATAGGCCGGGGTGCGGTTGCTTCCCGTGATGGTGTGATCCGGCGTAATGATATTGTGATCCGCGATGATGAGACGGATGAGTCTTTGAAGAAACTTAATGGGTGTGTCAGCGGTTCTCATGCGGATATTATTGTCAGGTCGGGCCGGTTCTACCTGCGTGCAAGCCCCGGAGGATGCCGTGGTCAGGGGGGAGCTTCGACGAAGATAATCCATGGGGAGGACGTGGAGGAACTTACGGACGTTTCTGTTTTACATCCGTTGTCGGATGGCGATTTTATTCAACTTGGCAAAACTGTCACACTGGAATTCTGGTTATCAAAAGAGTAATATGTCATTGTTTCTTGAAGAATATGAGAAGTTGAGGTTGTTGGGCAAAGGCTCATTTGCCTCTGTGTATAAGGTTCGTCACCATGATCTTGGATATGTGAGGGCGATCAAGGTCTCCAACGACCTGATAACGGATGAGAATGATCACGCATACCGGACATTTCTCAAGGAATGCCGCGTCCTTCTGAAAATAGGTAATGGATGCCATCCAAACATTGCGCGTATATATCAGCCTCGGCTGATTGCGAACAAAGCTATTGTGGAGATGGATTATATTGACGGAATGACTCTTTCGGAATATGTCTCCGCCAAGGGTTTCATCGATATGTCGGAATTCCGGAAGTTTGCGTCGGAAGTTGTTGGCGCGATGGCTTTCTGTCATGCCGATCTCTATAAGTTTCTTATGGATCCTGAGGCTGATGATCTGTCGTCTGATCCGACGGATGGTAGCCGTTATCTGATCGACAAGGAGAAAGAGAAGGAATTGATAGCGAAATATTGTGTAAACCATAATGATTTGCATTCCAATAATATAATGCGACGGAATTATGATGGCGCATTCATCCTGCTTGATTTCGGCCTTGCTATTCAGGACAATCATTGCGTTAAGAGCAGTTCGCGTGGCGACGGGGCTTATGAATATTGCTCTCCGGAGAAGCTGGAGGGGAATGGCATCACTTCCGCATCTGATGTCTATAGCCTTGGCATATTGCTCTACGAGATGCTCGCCGGCCGGGTGCCGTTTGTGCTCGATCTTGAGAATAACGGGCTGGAAAAAGCGAGATTCGAGGTCTACACCAAGCAGTTGAACGCTGTTCCGGAGCCGATAGAGCCATTGAGAAAAGCGGCGTTTGAGAAAGCGAATCCGGGCAAGACATACATCCGCGACTATCCGGAGGAACTGGATAGAATCATTATGAAATGTCTTAGCAAAAATCCTGAGAACCGGTATCCGGATGCCAAGGCATTGCTGCTTGAACTGAATCGTTTGTTTGCCGCATGCGATCTGTCAGTAAAAAGAGATGTTCCGGCACTGGGGACAAGTCAGCTTGAAGCTAAGATTTCAGGTCTGGAGAGGGCTTTGGAGTCAGAGCGCAAGGATAATGATCTGTTGCGGAAGCAGCTTGGTTCAGGTGTTGCCATGCAGAATGACTGCCGACCGATCTCCCGGTTCTTATGGTTTGTGGCCTTTGCCTTTCTACTGGTTTCAGTAGGAGTTTCGTTCTGGAAGTACGGGCACACGGATTATTGGCGACAGTCCGATGGCACGTTCGATATGTACATGGTAGCGGTCGGTGTGGTCAGTGTGTTCTGTCTGGGTACAATCGGCTTTGTAAGGCGATTCAATAGTGTTCTTTGGGGTTCCTGTGCCTTGATAATGATGATTGTTGCCGTGATGCAGTCATTGTCAACATTCAGCATTGGATGGAAACTTGGGCTATGTTGTCTGTCGGCGGCATCGATTCTCAGCTTGGCATCGGCTTGGCTGTCGCAAATGATCCGCCGGCCATTCTCCGGCCGTAAGTGAATGTTGGGCGCCGTTACTGGTAGAGGTAACGTTTTATCGAGCGTTTGGGTGTTTTTTCAAACTCGTTGGCTCGTAGCTGGATGGATTCGATCCGTTCGTATGGTGCCACCCGGCGGTTTAGCTCTTCGCGCACCTTTTCCATTACCTGAGGCATCATATCGACGGTAAGTTTGGCCTTGTCCATGGCCTCATAGTCGGGGTAGACCAATGCCACAAGTTTGTTGCCACGTTCCACGATGAGGCTTTCGGCAACGTAAGGCAGATTGTTGAGCTTTGCCTCGATCTCTTCCGGATAGATGTTCTGGCCGTTTGCCGACAGGATCATGGTTTTGCTCCGGCCTTTGATGAATATGGTTCCTGCATCGCTGATAGTGCCCATGTCGCCGGTATGTAGCCATCCGTCTTTGTCGAGCACTGCCTCAGTTGCCTTGCGGTTTTTGTAGTAGCCTTTCATCACGTTCTCTCCTTTTACGCATATCTCGCCCGGAATGAATGCTTCATTGTCGCTGAGGACTTTTGAATACATAAGCCCTTTGAGAGTTCTGCCGGAAGATCCGATCAGAAATTCGCGCCATGGTGTGTAGCTGATCAGAGGTCCGCATTCGGTCATGCCGTAGCCTACTGTAAAGGGGAATTTTATGCGATGTAGAAATTCTTCAACCTCATGGTTCAAGGGTGCACCGCCAACGATCACTTCCTCAAATTCCCCTCCGAACGCTTCAATGAGCTTGTTGCGGATTTTGGCATATATACGCTTGTTGAGCAGCGGAATGGCCATCAGTCTTTTCATTGATGGCTTGGAAATGATAGGCTGGATCTGTTTACGGTATATTTTTTCGAGAATCAGTGGAACACAAAGTATCAGGGTGGGTCTGACTTCGGAAAGGGCTTTGAGCAGGAGTTTCGGAGTAGGGATCCGGCCAAAGACAGTGACGTGTGTTCCGACGGCTAATGGGACGAGCATGTCGAATGCGCAGCCGTAGGCATGGGCAAGCGGAAGGAACGCAAGGCATCGGGATCCGGAATAGTGTAGACCTGATCGCATTCCAAAAACTACGTTGCCGCAAAGATTGTTGAGCGTCAGCATCACGCCCTTGGAAAATCCTGTTGTGCCTGACGTGTAGTTGATTTCCGCCAGTGAGTCCGGTTTGAACAAGCGGTATTTGACGTTGTTTTTCGAAAAGCCGAGCGGATAGCGTTTGTTAAAGGCGCTTCCTAATGCCTGATGGGCTTTCGCACCTTTGTTGCCCGATGTGTGGTCACCGAGAATCTCACGGGTATCGAGGGAGATAGCCACGCGTATGGCCGGCATATTGTCGAAATCAAGATGCTCGAAGATGCTGTCGGAAGCAAACAGCATCACAGAATCGCTGTGGTTGATGATGTGCTGCGCATCCTGAGGATTGAACTCGGGAAGTATGGGGACGATCACGGCTCCATAGGTCAGCGTTGCCATGTAGGTGGTGATCCATGCCGATGAATTTTTGCCTATCAGCGCGATCTTGTCGCCCGGTTTGATTCCGAGTAGCTCGAAAAGCAGATGGGTGTGGGCTATTTTTCTCGCCAGTTCGCCGTAGGTTAGGGTGTTGCCTGTCATATAGTCGGACAAAGCCGGGAGATCCCAGTTCTTGCGGAAGCTGGTGGCATAGATGTTCAATAGATCTTCGCTTAGCATGGATTGAATTTTGGCTTTTTTGCAAATATATCAATTTAACGTCAAATGGAGTGCTTTTGTTGTGTAGCTAAAATCGGGTATATTGCAAAACATTTCCTAACTTTGCACCCGATGAAAGCTTTATACCATACATTTGGATGTAAATTGAATTTCGCCGAAACGGCTTCGTTGGCTTCTTTGCTTGAGGGCAGGGGGGTTGAGAAGGTCGGACAGGACGAATCTCCGGATATAATAATTGTCAACAGTTGTTCGGTTACTGAACTGGCCGACAAAAAGTGCCGTCAGACAATCCGTTCGTTTGCTCGCCGTTACGCCGGGGTTCCTATTGTCGTGACGGGGTGTTATGCCCAGTTGAAGGCTGATGAGGTGATCGGACTGCCGGGAGTGGCGGTTGTCGCCGGAAGTGACAAGAAGATGATGATCGCCGATTATATCGACCGCTGGCAATCGACCCATGAACCGGTTCAGGAAGTTACGCCGACAAAGGATATGCGCGATTTCATGCCGTCATGTTCCCGTGGCGACCGTACAAGATATTTCCTCAAGGTTCAGGATGGGTGTGACTATTTCTGTTCCTACTGCACCATTCCGTTCGCACGTGGTCGCAGCCGTTCAGCTTCCATTGATTTCCTTGTCGGACAGGCCGAAAAGGTTGCTGCCGAAGGCGGACGGGAAATAGTGATAACCGGGGTCAACATCGGTGATTATGGCAAAGGGACAAGCGCAACATTCTTTGACCTTGTCAAGGCTCTGGATGCTGTCGAGGGTATTGACCGTTACCGCATTTCGTCGATTGAGCCTAATCTCTTGACCGACGAGATAATTGAATATGTTGCATCGTCGCGTCGGTTCATGCCCCATTTCCATATCCCTCTTCAGTGTGGCGATGATACTGTTTTGAAACTTATGCGACGTCGCTATGAGACATCTTTGTTCGCCCACCGCATAGAGAGAATCCACGCAGTTATGCCGGATGCGTTTATCGGTGTTGACCTTATCGTTGGTGCCCGTGGCGAAACTCCTGAATTGTTCGAGAACTCCCGACGTTTTGTTGATTCGCTGGCAATTTCGCGTTTGCATGTGTTCCCATATTCGGAACGTCCCGGAACGCGTGCGCTTGCCGATATCCCCTATGTGGTGGATCAGGCGGAGAAGCATCGACGGGCAGCTGTGATGGGCGAGATCTCGGACAATAAATTGCGTGAGTTCCAAGAACGTTTTGTAGGTTGTGTGCGCCCTGTGCTTGTCGAGCACACCGCGCATGGCGGACTGATGCATGGATTCACCGACAATTACATAAAGGTTACTTTGCCTGATGATCCTCAGTTGTACAACCGGCTTGTTGATGTGAGGCTGCTTGAAGTTGATGGTGAAGAAATGAAAGGGGAGGTTGTAGATGCAGCAAGATAACAAACGACCCGATGTTGCGGTTGTAATTCTCAATTGGAACGGGGAGAAGCTACTTGAAGAGTTTCTGCCCTCGGTGGTTGCGAACACAAATCCATCGGTAGGCCGGGTGATCGTGGCCGACAATGGCTCTACCGACGGATCTCTGACACTGCTTTCCGGACGGTTCCCTGATGTTGAGGTGCTTAAGTTCGACAGAAATTATGGGTTTGCCGAGGGGTATAACCGGGCTGTTAAGCATTATGCCGACAGATATCCATATATCGTGCTTCTGAATTCAGATGTCGCTGTGGACGATGACTGGCTTTCGCCGTTGCATGCTTTTATGGAGTCTCATCCGGAAGTCGGGGCGTGCCAGCCCAAAATATTATCCTATCGTCATCCGGAGCAGTTTGAATATGCCGGAGCCTGTGGCGGTTTCATTGATCGCAACGGCTATCCGTATTGTCGTGGACGGGTATTCGCGACTGTTGAGAAGGACATGGGGCAATACGATGAGCCGCTGCGGACTTTCTGGGCCACAGGTGCCGCATTGATGATCCGCAGCGACGTGTATCTGGAAGCAGGTGGACTTGATGCCGACTTTTTCGCCCACATGGAGGAGATAGACTTATGTGTGAGGATACGGCGCGCCGGACTGAAGGTGGTGGCCATCAGCGATTCAGCCGTTTATCATGTGGGCGGAGCCTCTCTCAATCAGGGGAATCCGGAAAAGACGTACCTTAACTTTCGGAACAATCTCCTGCTGCTCCACAAGAATCTTCCGCGACAAAAAGGCAGACGCATCCTTTTATTCCGCAGACTTGCGGACACACTGGCTTTCGGATTGTTCTTATTGAAGGGCGACATGCCGAACGCCCGGGCCATACTACGCGCCCATTCCGATTTCCGGAAGATGAAGAAATCTTACAGTGAACTGCCCGCCGACGACATATTTCCCAGACTCCCCGGCACGGACCGTTACGCAGTGGCGTCAAGATACCTCCTCGGAAAAAATAAACTGAAACCGAAAAAAGATATATATTTATGACAGAACCAAGACCGCTCATTCTGGTAAGCAACGACGACAGCTACCAGGCATCCGGACTCCACGTGTTGATAGACAGACTGCTGCCATACGGAGATGTGGTGG
>OFFI01001088.1_pt1 | contig 15949 bp, 17 predicted proteins | sample 1521351 | NCBI WGS metagenome assembly OFFI01 (sample SAMEA3504119, study PRJEB24116) | mouse gut metagenome | biome: mouse gut; feature: mouse-associated habitat; material: faeces | place: Denmark | collected 2011
GGCGGCCCCTGGGCTTTGCCCATCCGCTCCGGTGTTATCTCCCCTATGCGCCTACGCTCGCGCTTCTATACAAAAAGGGGACGCTTTCGCGCCCCCTCTTTCTTATTTTCTTCCGCCCCGGCGGTTGCCCCGCTTCTCGTTCATATGCAGCTCAGACAGCTTGCTGTCCGAACTGGCCATAAACTGCTTGAGCTGATCCTCAAAGCTGGCCGGGCCTCTGGGCTGGGCGGGTTCCGGCGTGAAGCCGCGCCCCTGTGCCGGGCGGCGGGCCGGACGATGCTCCCCCTCTGCGCGGGGGCGGGGATTGGGTCCGCCCGGCCTGGGTCCGGAGGGACGCTCCGGCCTGGCGGGGGGCGGTTCCGCCTGCTTGATGGACAGGTTGATCCGATTGTTGGCGTCCACACCGATGACCTTGACCTTGACCTCCTGCCCTTCGCTCAGGTGGTCATGCACATCGTTGACGTAGGAATACGCGATCTCCGAAATGTGCACCAGCCCGGACCGATTGCCGGGCAGGGCCACGAACGCGCCGAAGTTGGTGATTCCAGTCACCTTTCCTTCCAAGATAGAACCGACTTCAATCCCCATAAATCTCTTTTTTCCCTCTCAATATGTATTGGTTTTTTCCCCGTGAGCCAGTAGCAGTGCGCCTCGCTGTCGCGTTGTCACGTTCCGATTGGGCGCGCCGCGGGTCGCTTTCGCTGCAACTCAGGCAAAACCCAGTCCCACTTCGTGGGCCTTGGGCTTTCGCCTTCGCTCCGCTCCAAGCTCCCCTGTGCGCCTATCGTCGCGCTTCTACTTCGACGAGTCCACAAACTCGATCTCATCCGGCTCCAGCAGGCCCAGCCTACTTCTGGCGATGTCTGCCAGATACTCCGCTTCCCCGCTGTGGGCGATATCGTCTGCCAGGGCGGCGTTTGCCTCCTGCTGCTCCCTCACCCGCCGGGCCAGTTCGTCCCGGTCGGCCTGAGCCGCGCTCAGCTTTCCGTGGGTGGTGAGCAAAGCGACGGCCAATACCGCCATCAGCACCAGCACAAACAGTTTTGTTGCAATGCCCGCGCGTTTGACCTTCATTGGCTGCCGCCTCCTCTCCGCCGTTTTTGGCAAAACGGTATACTATATTTATTTTATACCATCCCAGCCAATTTTGAAAGTCTTTTTTTTGGTTTTTTAAAACTTTTTTTCCGGCCCGCCCCGCACGCCGCACCGGCGCGGTCAAAAACCGCCACAGCCGCCGCACCAGCTCCGCCGCCCACAGCAGGACGGGCAGCACCAGCCGGCTGGCTGTGGCGAAATACAGCCCGCCCCCCAGCAAAAAGGCGGCCATATGATAGATTTGCACCTGTCCGTTGTCCCTCAGCAGGGTCAGCGCGAACAACGCCGCGATAACCCCCAGCCAAAATAACAGATCCAGCGCGAACGCCAGCGCACGCAGATGAATGCTTCGCCGGGCCGCCCTCATTCCATCGTAAATCACGCCCAGCAGCACACCCAGCAGCATCCCCTGCCCGAATATGGCCGCCTGGGCTCCAACCTCCACATACATTGCTCAGCGCAGCAGCCGGGAGAAGAACCCGCCTCGCCCGCCAACCGCATCGTCCTCATAGGTGACGGCGTCGATGTCGCCCTCCACCTTCAAATCGCCGCCGTCCAGAGAGAGCTTCTCAATGTGCAGGTTTTCCCCCGTCACCACCATGGCGCCCTTGGAGGTGGACAGTACAATACTGTTTTCGTCAAACCGCTCCACGTCTTCTACTCCGGACACCGTAAGGCTCTTGCGCTCCTCAATCACCACGTGATGGGGCGCGGACAGGCCGCTGTCATATGTCATGGAACCATCTCCCTTAGTTTAGATAGTCCATACATATGGAGTTTGTCCCAGGATTATGCCCAAATTTCAGCCCTCGGGCGGCGTGTCCTCTCCCTGCGCCTCCTCTGCGGGCAGACGCGCGCGCACATCCCGCTTAATCAGGGTATAGGCCACCGCCGCCAGCGGCACGCTGATTACCATGCCCACCAGCCCCAGCAGCGAGCCGCCCACAGTGACCGCCGCCAGCACCCAGATACCGGGCAGCCCCAGAGACGTGCCCACCACGCGGGGGTAGATCAGATTGCCCTCCAGCTGCTGGAGCGCCACCAGGAACACCAGGAACCACACCGCCTGCCAGGGGTCGATCATCACCAGCAGCAGCACCGCCAACACCGCCCCCAGGTAGGCCCCCGCGATGGGAATCAGGGCAAACACCCCCACCGCCACCGAGATCAGCGGCGCATAGTCAAAGCGGAACAGGCACATCCCCAGGAAACACAGCCCGCCCAGGATAAACGCCTCCACCACCTGGCCGTTGACATACTTGGAGAAGGTGTCCGCCGTGAGCCGGGTGACGCCGAGCACCGTATCCGCGGCATTCTTCGGCAGATAGGCCTGCACCAAGCGCCGGCACTGGGCGGTGAGCTTGGGCGCGCCGGACAGCATATACATGGAGAACACCAGGGAAATCACCCCGGTGACCACTCCGGACACCACCACGCTGGTCATGCCGATGAGGTGGGGCAGAGTGTTGGTCAAAGCGTCCAGCGCGCCGGTGAGCAGCTTTTGCAGCGACCCGCTGATGCCGGAGGACAGGTCCAGGTTGGCCAGCTGCTCCAGGTCCAGCTTGGCCACCACCCAGTCCAACAGGTCCTGGAAGTTGGCGGCGTAGGTGTTCAGGTTGCCCATAAACATCTCAATGCTGTGGGTGAGCTCGGGCACCACCAGGGCCACCAGCGCCGTAATCAGCACCGCCACGATGAGATAGGCGGTGGCCGCCGCCAGGGGCCGGGCCGCCCGGCGGGCCTTTTCCGGCAGGGACTTCTCGTACAGCCGGGCAAAGAAATTGCAGGGCCGGTTGAGAATAAAGGCGATGGCCGCCCCGATGATGAGGGGCTGGAAGGCCCCCAGCACCCCGTCCAGCCAGCCGGTGACCTCGTCCAGCTTGACGATGACCGCCACCAGCACCACGGAGTAGGTGATGAGCAGAAGCAGGCTGCGAAACAGTTTTTTGTCCAACGGGAACAGACCTCCCCACGATATTTTTTCAGTGTGCCATTCCAAGCGGCACGCCGTCCATTCAAAATTACTCCAAAATTCCCTTGTACCGGCGCCATTCCGCCAGCCGCCGCCCGGTCTGCTGGGACAGGGTGTCGGGAAGCTGGTCCAGGGCAAAGAACCGCAGCTCCTCCACCTCGCCCGCCTGACACGCCAGCGCCCCCGACCAATCCCGGCAGGCGTAGGCGAACTCCACGTTATACACCTCGTCCCCGTTGGGGTAGATATGGTGCTCCTGGGGGCCGGCGTATACGCCGTACAGCTCCAGGCTGTGGGCGGCCAGTCCGGTCTCCTCCAGCAACTCCCGTCGGGCGGTGTCCTCCGGCGATTCCCCCGGCTCCATAGAGCCCGCCGCGGAGAAGCTCCATTGATGATTATCGGTACGTAATTGCAGGAGGATCTGTCCCTGTCCGTCCTCCACAATGACGCTGGAGCCCACTTGAATCAGGGGACGGTGGCCCACAAAGGCCCGCAGATCCATAATATAGCCCATAGCTGCCTCCCGGGGGTTCTAAAATTTTCTTACCCGCTTTTTTCAGTGTACCACGGGGGCGCGTTTCCGTCAACTTAAGAATTTCCGAAGGAGGGGCGCACGTCGTCGCCCCGGACCCGCTCCAAATCAATTTGCTTCTTTCGCTCCGAGGCGTAAGCCAGCATGGAGCGCAGCCCCTCCCGGTCCCCCGCCTCAATGGCCTCCCGGCACTGGCGCAGCCGCCCCTCCAGCGCCTCCACCACCTGGCACAGCGCCGGGGCGTTCAGGCTGAACAGCTGCGTCCACATGGCCGGGTCCAGCGCCGCCACCCGGGTGCAGTCCCGGAAGGAGCCGCCCTCGAACCCCTTGCAGGAGAACAGCCCCTCGTCGGCGCACACCGACACGGCGATCACGTGCATGAGCTGGCTGGTGTAGGCAATCATCTGGTCGTGGCGCTCCGGAGTGGTCTCAATCACATCGCCGAACCGGCAGTGGGCCGCTATGCGGCGCAGCAGGGCCAAATGCTCCGGTGTGGAATGGGGGCCGGGGGTGACGATGAAGTGGGTGTTGCGGAACAGCCCCGCCTCCGCGTTGTCGATGCCGGACACCTCCTTGCCCGCCATGGGGTGGCAGCCGATGAAGTCCACCCCGGCGGGCAGGCACTGCGCCGCCTCCATCACCGCGGTTTTTACGCCGCACACGTCCCAGATGAGGCAGCCGGCCTTGAAGCGGTCCCGGTGCTCCTGGAGGAAGCCGATAATCCCCGCCGGGTCCTGGCACAAAATCACCACGTCCGCGCCGGGCAGTTCGTCGGCGGGATAAAAGGTGAGCCGGTCCGCCGCGTGCCTGGCCGCCGCCTTGTCATGGGTGACCTGAGAGCGCACCGCCCCTACCACCTCGAAGTCCTCGAAGCCCCGCAGGGCCATGGCCAGAGAGCCGCCGATCAGGCCCAGGCCCACCACTAAAATACGCTTTTTCTTCATGAAAAGCGTCCCTCCCTCAACCACGTTTTTTCTTGATCGTATAGGATTGCAGGCCCTTCTGACAGCCGTTTTTCTCATAAAACGGCTCCAAGCCCGGCTGTGCGCCGAAGTACAGCATAGTAGGTGTGTTTTCTCTGGCGAGCTGTAAGAGCCTGCTCCCGATTCCCTGCCGCTGGTACTCCGGGAGGACCAGCAGCTCTGTCACCGTTCCGAAATAATAGCCGTCCGTGAGAATGCGCAGACAGCCCACCAGCTGTTGGCCGTCATAGGCGGTGATATTCAGCGTTTGGGACAGTGCGGCCTGGGTCCTGTCCATGTCGTAATCCCCCGGCCACACCTGGTTGACAAAGGCGAGAAATACTGACGCGCTCAGGTATTGGTCATATACTTTAAATTTCATATTTTTTACACCTCATGGGAATCACAACTCCCGCCCCACGCAGGCGGCCACCGCCCGCAGCTTGTCCATGATGGAGCCGAACTGCTCCGGTGTCACCGACTGGGCCCCGTCGCACAAAGCGCAGGCGGGGTTGTTGTGCACCTCGATGATGAGGCCGTCCGCCCCGGCGGCCACCGCCGCCATGGCCATGCGCTCCACCATCCACGCCTTTCCGCAGGCGTGGGACGGGTCCACCACCACGGGCAGGTGGCTCTGCCGCTTCACCGCCAGCACCGCCGACAGGTCCAGGGTATTACGGGTGTAGGTCTCGAAGGTGCGGATGCCCCGCTCGCACAAAATCACATTGGGGTTTCCCCCCGCCATGATGTACTCCGCGCTCATCAGCCACTCCTCAATGGTGGAGGACAGCCCCCGCTTCAACAAGATTGGCTTACAAGTGTGGCCCACCTTTTTCAACAGGTCGAAGTTCTGCATATTCCGGGCCCCGATCTGGATCACGTCCACCGCCTCCTCAAAGAGAGGGAGCTGGTCGGCGCTCATCAGCTCGGACACGATGGGCAGGCCGGTATTCTTGCGGGCCTCGTCCAGCAGGAGCACCCCCTCCACCCCCTTGCCCTGGAAGGCATAGGGGGAGGTGCGGGGCTTGTACGCGCCCCCCCGGAGAGCCGCCGCCCCGGATTTCTGAACGGACCGGGCCACCTCCAAAATCTGCTCCTCACTCTCCACCGAGCAGGGCCCGGCAATCACCGCGATTTTGTTTCCGCCGATGGCCACCCCGCCGCCGATGTCAATCACCGAGTCGTCCGGATGGTACTTGCGGTTGGCCTTTTTGTAGGGCTCGCTCACCCGCATCACCCGCTCCACGCCGGGCAGCTGGGCCAGCTGCTCCTGGTTCAGCGCGCCGGCGTCCCCCTCCGCGCCTAAGATGGTGGTCTCGCTGCCCTTGGACACCATCACCCGCACGCCGCCGGCCTCCATGGCCTGCACCGCTTTTTCCAACTGTTCTGGAGTAAATTCCCGCTTCATGATAACGACCATTATATGTTCGCTCCTTTATCGTAAAATTTGCGCTCACTTCTCCGCGTTTCTGGTCTGTCACGCTGCGAAGCGGCCAGGGCACTCGGTCGCTTTCGCTTCGACTCGAACAAAACCCGCCTCCGCTGTGCGGCGGCTGGACTTTTGTTCTCGCTCCGTTCCAAGCTCCCTCGCTGTCCGCTTCTCCGCGCTTCCGCAAAAAAAGCGGCCGCCCCTCGGCAGCCGCGCTCCACAAGAAAGCCGCGCAACCTTCAAGGGCATAACAAAACGCCGCTATCATCATAATAGCGGTAATCGCCATACCCATAACTCCGGCGGTTCATGCGCGGACCCTCCTCTCATTTGACGCTATTACTCTAACACTCTGAAGCATGAAAGTCAAGAGGGAATTTTGCGGCCGGAAATTTGCTTGACATAGAACGAACTGAGCTTCAAAATAGAAACCCTTTGACATTTTCCATTTTTTCTTGCCCTTCTCCCCTTCCCATGGTATAATAGTTTGCTCACAAAATCATCGGCGGGAGGGTCCCCCATGTAGCCTACAGCTTTTTCAACACCCACATCAAAATTTAATGGAGGGACCCACCTATGTCACAATACGAATCGGAAATCAAGCGCAGAAGAACCTTCGCCATCATCTCCCACCCCGACGCGGGCAAGACCACCCTGACGGAAAAGTTCCTGCTCTACGGCGGGGCCATCGCCCAGGCCGGGGTGGTCAAGGGCAAAAAGAACGCCCGGGCCGCCACCTCCGACTGGATGGAGATCGAGAAGCAGCGCGGTATCTCCGTCACATCCTCCGTCATGCAGTTCCAGTACGACGGCTTCTGCATCAACATCCTGGACACCCCGGGCCACCAGGACTTCTCCGAGGACACCTACCGCACCCTCATGGCCGCCGATTCCGCCGTCATGGTCATCGACGCCGCCAAGGGCGTGGAGGCCCAGACGAGGAAGCTCTTTAAGGTCTGCCGCCTGCGGGACATCCCCATCTTCACCTTCATCAATAAGATGGACCGGGAGGCCCGGGACCCCTTCGAGCTGTGCCAGGAGCTGGAGCACGAGCTGGGCATCGACACCTTTGCCGTCAACTGGCCCATCGGCTGCGGCAAGGCCTTCCAGGGGGTGTATGACCGGGAGCGCCGCCGCATTCTCCACTTCACCTCCAACGGCGGCTCCAAGGCGGCCACCGCCACGGAGATCGGCCTGGACGACCCCGCCCTGGCCGACCTCATCGGCCAGTCCTACCGAGATCAGCTCAACGATGAAATCGAGCTGCTGGACGGGGCCTCCTGCGAGTTTGACATGGACCGGGTGCGCCACGGCCAGCTCTCCCCGGTGTTCTTCGGCTCGGCCCTGACCAACTTCGGCGTGGAGCCCTTTCTGGAGGATTTCCTGCGCATGACCACCGCCCCCCTGCCCCGCACCGCCGGGGAGGAGCTCATCGACTCCTTCGACGACAGCTTCTCCGCCTTCGTCTTCAAAATCCAGGCCAACATGAACAAGGCCCACCGGGACCGCATCGCCTTCATGCGGGTGGTGTCCGGCAAATTCGAGGCGGACAAGGAGGTCTACCACGTCCAGGGGGGCAAAAAGCTGAAGCTCTCCCGGCCCCAGCAGCTCATGGCCGCGGAGCGGGAGATCATTGAGGAGGCCTACGCCGGGGACATCATCGGCGTGTTCGACCCCGGCATCTTCTCCATCGGGGACACCCTGTGTATGCCGGGGCACAAATTCCAGTTCGACCCCATCCCCACCTTCGCCCCGGAACACTTCCGCCGGGTGCGCCCCCTGGACACCATGAAGCGCAAGCAGTTCCTTAAGGGGATGGAGCAGATCGCCCAGGAGGGCGCGATTCAGATTTTCAAGACCCCCTATTCCGGCATGGAGGAGGTCATCGTGGGCGTGGTGGGCACCCTGCAATTCGACGTGCTGGAATACCGCCTGAAAAACGAGTACGGCGTGGATTTGTACGCCGAGGGCCTGCCCTACGAGTACCTGCGCTGGCTCCACCACGAGGGGGATGAGCCCCTGCGCTCGGACGAGCTCACCCTCCCCGGGGACGCCATGCTGGTGGAGGACTACCGCCAAAACCAGCTGCTGCTGTTCGCCTCCCAGTGGTCCATCAACTGGACGGCGGAGCGCAACAAGCAGATCACCCTGTCCGAGTTCGGCGGGGCGAAGTTCTAAGCGAAACGCAAAACCCGCCGGAGAGCCATCCCAGCGGGTCTCGTTTATCATGATTTACAAGGAGGAGCGGCATGAACGCGTTGGTGATGAATTGCAGCCCCGTGAGAGACGGGGCGACGGCGGAGATTGTACGAATCGTTTCCCAGTGCCTGGAACAGAAATATGACACAAAAAGCATCTGCATTGATGATTTTCAGATCGGCTTTTGCCGGGGATGCAGGACCTGCCATGACACCGCCAAATGCGTCCAGCACGACGATGTAGATCAAATCATTGAACAATATGAGTGGGCGGATGTCATCGTGTCGGTCTCCCCCTCCTACTGGGCAGATATTCCGGGACAGTTCAAGGCGTTCATCGACCGGTGCACCCCCTGGTGCAACACCCATGAGCCCCATGCCGCCATCGGCCCCGGCAAAAAGGGGTATTCCATCGCCCTGCGCACGGGGCCGAGTATGAGGGAATGCGACCGCATCATAGAGAGCATCGAGCATTTCTACGGCCATATGGAAATCCAGTGCCGCGGCAGCCTCGGGCTGTGCTCCATCGAGGACCGGCGGGCGGTAGAGCCGAGAAAAAGCGAAATTATCGCCTTTTGCCGGGAGATATAGACGAATCCCCGCTCACCCGCAGCGCCTCCCGGCGCACCTCGCCCCGCTCCCACAGCAGGGCCAGCACCTGGTCCGCGCAGTCCGGCGGCAGGTCCATCCCTTCGGCCCGCAGGGTCAGCCCGCCCAGGGAACCGCCCTCATACAGCTCCACCCCGCGGCCCCAACGGCCCCCGCCCGGCCCGAAGGCCACCGTGGCGTCCGCCCCCGCCGAGGGGGGCGACACCGGCAGGCCGAATTTCGCTTGGAGGTAACGGGCGTACTCCTCTCCCCCCGGCGCGTCAATGAGCAATCCCCGCACCTGTGGGCACAGCCGCCGGGCTGCCCCTATGAGCTCGGGGCACAGCCGCGGCGCGGACAGGGCCACCCGCCCCCGCCGGGGCTCCACCCCTTGCGCCGCCAAGGCCCCCAAGGCCAGCACATCCGCCGCCTCCCGCCAAAAGGGGAGCACATCCACTGGCCGCAGCACCCGCAGCAGCTCCCGGCAGGGGAAATCCGGCCGCAGCACCACCCGGCCCACCCCTGCCGCTACCAGCGCCCGCTCGGCCCGCCGCAGCCGCCGCTCCGTCCTCCACCGTGCCATCCCCTCCGGGGCGTGCACCGTCCAGCGCAGGGCTGTCAGCGGGCCAAGCGCCACCCGCTCCGCCCGGCCCCGCCCTTTTGCAACGCTCCACACCAGCTCGCCCACCATCTCCCTCACCTCATGAACATTTATGCGTTTTGCCGGCAAATATGCCCGCCACCTTGTCTGTCCTGCGCCCCTTATAAAAAATCCAAACACTTTGCTGTCCGTGACAGGATTCCTTATCCATTTCTTCCCTTGCAATTCCCCGCCGCCTCTGATACAATGGGATAACCTTTTTGACGGAGGTCCTTTTCATGTCCATTAAAATCACCGCCACCAGCACCTGTGATCTGCCTGCCCAGCTGTTGGAGCGCTATCAGATCACCATGGTTCCCCTCTATGTCTCCTTCGGCGGCGGCACCTACCGCGACGGCCTGGAGACCGGTCCAGACGACATCTTCCGCCATGTGGAGTCCGGCGGCGCGCTGCCCTCCACTGCCGCGGTGAACATCGCCGACTATCAGGAGCTGTTCACCCAGCTCTCTCCCCAATACGACGCGGTCCTTCACATCACCATCGGCAGCGAATTTTCCTGCTGCTATCAGAACGCCCTGGTGGCGGCGGAGGAGTTTTCCAACGTATACGTGGTGGACTCCCGCAACCTCACCGTGGGCCAGGGTCTGCTGGTGCTGGAGGCCGCCATGGCCGCGGAACGGGGGGATTCCATCCAGGACATCCTGGCCATGCTGGACAGCATGACGGACCGGGTGGACACCACCTTCGTGGTGGACAAGCTGGACTATCTCGCCAAGGGCGGCCGGTGCTCGTCGGTGGTGGCCCTGGGGGCCAACCTGCTCAAGCTCAAGCCCTGCATTGTGCTGGCCGACGGCAGGATGACCGTGGGCAAAAAGTATCGCGGCGCCTTTGACAAGGTGCTGCCCGACTATGTGCTGGATCAGCTCACCGACAAGAGCGTATCTCATGATCGGATTTTTGTGGTCCACACCCGCTGCGCCCCCGCCATTCCCGAGGCAGTCTGTGCCATGGTGCGCCAGTTCGGCTTCCGGGAGGTGCTCACCGCCGTGGCCGGCTCCACCATCTCCTGCCACTGCGGCCCCAACACCTTGGGCATTATCTTCCTTCGAAAATAACGATAAAATGCCCCCGCTCGCTGGAGCGGGGGCATTTTTTATTTTGTCAGAAGCTCAACGGCCGCCTGAAGCTGGTTGTCGTCCTCCCCGCCCAGGACCGCGCCCTCGTTCAGCGCCAGCGCCACGTCGGGAATGATTCCCTCCCCGATGAGAGAGTGGCCGCTGCCGGTGCAGTAGGTGGCGGTGGACAGCCCCACCCCGCCGCCATTGGGCAGGGGGAAGGTCACCTGGGAGTATCCCTTGCCCGAGGTCACCTCACCCACAATGGGGGCGTCCACGCTCTCCCGCAGCTGGGCCGCCAACAACTCCGCCGCAGAGTAGGTTCCCCCGTTCACCAGCGCCGCCATGGGCAGGTCCACGCACCCCTCATCCGATTGGGTTACAGATGTAAACCACCACCGGGGGCTGTGGGTGAACACCGGCCCCTCGGGCAGCAGGTAGTCCAAAATCTTCTCCAGCTCAGTCACGTATCCCCCCGGGTCGCTGCGCACATCCACGATGAGGGCCGCCGCCCCCTGCTCCACCAGGGCGTCCACCTCCCGGACAAAGCTGTCCGCCGCACCGGAATAGAAATTGTCCAGCTTCACGTAACCGATATTCCCCTCCAGCATTTTCCCGTGGGCGGAGGGATTGCGCAGAGTGGCCCGGGTGCACACCGCCTCCCGGCTGGCCCCGTCCTCTCCCAGCAGGGTGAGCGTCACCTGGGTGCCCGCCTCTCCTAAGATCAGGTCCGTGCCCTGGGTCCGTTTTTCCCCCGCGATGGATACGCCGTCCACAACGGTGATGATATCCCCGGCCACAATACCTGCCTGCTCCGCGGGGCCGCCCTCGGTGACGGACTGCACCAGCAGCCCCTCCTCCCGGGTGTAGTTCACCGTCACTCCCACGCCCACATAGTTGTTGGCCCGGCGCTCATTGGTGGCCTTGTAGCTCTCCGCGTCCAGATAGTAGGACCAGCGGTCGCCCAGCCCGTCTACAAAGGCGGCCAGCGCCTGGTCCACAGCTCCGTCCAGGTCCGCCTGGGCGTCCACAAAGGCAAAGCGGCCTAGCAGATAGGTCTCCACCAGAGCCAATCCGCTGCTCCCCAGGGCCAGACACCACAGCCCTGTGGACACGGCCAGGGTAATGAACACCGTCAACAGAATCTTCGCCCAGCCGGGCAGGCTGCGCCCTTTCTTTCGTTCCCGTACCCGTTGTTCCTCCATGTCCAGACCTCCTCGCTGAAATCAAACAGGGGCGCGGGTGTTCCCCGCGCCCCTTCGCCGATGTAAATCCGCCCGGCCTCAGCCGCCCTTGATGGTCCCGCCCTTGGGCGAGGTAAAGGTCATGCCGGGGTAGAGCCGCAGCACATCTCCCCGGACGCCGTTCACCCGCAGTTCAAAGTGCAGATGGTTGCCGGTGGAGCGTCCGGTGGTGCCCACGTAGCCAATCACCTGACCCTTCTGCACCGTCTGCCCCTCCTTCACGATGGGCACCTGATTCTGATGGGCATACAGGGTGGCGTAGCCATTGCCGTGGTTGATGATGCAGTAGTAGCCGTACGATGAGGCATAGCGGTCAGCGTTCACCGTGGTCACCACCCCGTTTTGGGCGGCATAGATAGGCGTGCCGCCAGGGGCGGGGATATCTGTGCCGGTGTGGTTGTCCGGCCGGCCGTTGATGGGGTCGATGCGCCCGCCAAACAGGGACGAAATCTTATACCGTCCGGGCAGCGGCCAGTACCAGTTGCCGCTGGTCATGTTGGCCTGACTGTTCAGCGCGGCAATCTGGGCGGCGTACTTGCGCTCCGCCTCCTTCAGTTCCTTATTGATCTTAGCCTCGCTGTCCGCCAGCTCCTTGGCCTCGGCCGCCGCCTCGCTCTCCGATGCGGCGATCTGCTGAAGCAGGCTATACTGGCTTGACCGATTGGTCTCCAGCGCCCGCATCTGCTCCTCCAGCCCCGCCTGGACCTCCGCCTGCTCGTTCCGGCTGGTCTGAAGCTCGCCCTTGGCCACATCCAGCTCCGCTTCTGTGGCCTCCAGCTGCTTGATGATGCGGTCGGAGTATTCCATAATGTCGGTGATGAGCATGGCATACTCCAAAAGCTGGGAGAAGGAGGATGCCTGGAACAAAATGGACAGGTAGGACACGCTGCCCGTCTCCTCCATCCACCGCACCTGTCGGTAGAACTCCTCCCGCTGCTCCACCTGCTGGGCCTCCAGCTCCAAAATCTCCTGCTCCTTGCCGGCAATCTGCTGGTCGTACCGGTCCAAAAGCATTTGACTGGTGCTGATTTCTGACTCGGTGAGCGCTATATTCGCCTCAATCAGCGCCATCTGGTCCTTGGCCTTGCTCAAATCATTGCGGATGGCCGCCAGCCTCGCCTCGGCCTCCTTCTTCTGCTGCTTGATGTCACTCAGCTCGTCCTTGATGTTCTGAATGTCCCCCTGTGTCACCGTGGCCTTGGCCACCATGCTCAGGGCAGGCACCAAAATGGTCAGCAGCAGCGCCGCCGCCAGACAGATGACGATGATTCTCTGTGTCTGTTTCCTCATATCACGCCTCCTGCCCTATCAGACCTGAAGGAACCGCCGGATGGCAAAGCCGGAACCCACCGCGCCGATGCCGGCGCCGGACAGCAGAAATACGCTCAGCACCCGGCCCCAGATCTCCCGGAACTCCATCAGGTGAAACAGCGTAACCGCGCCGCTGTTCACAAATGCCCGGCACACTGCAGCGTACACCGCCCATTGAATCACAAAGGCCACTACCGCCCCCATCAGCCCCAGAATCAGCCCCTCTACCACGAAGGGTCCGCGTATGAAGCCGTCGGTGGCGCCGCACATCTTCATGATGGCGATTTCCTCCCGCCGGGCAAAGGTGGCCAGGCGGATGGTGTTGGCGATGATGAACAGGGAGACCGCCGCCAGAATAGCGATGAGCACCCAGGCCACGGCGGTGACGGCGTTGCGCACCGCCACAAACCCCTCGGCCAGCTCACCCTCCGCCCGGTGGCCCGCTACTCCGGGCAGAGCCTTCACCGCCTCTACCGTCTCAGTAAAGCGGGACAGGTCCACCACATGGATGGACAGCCGGTCCCGGAATACGTCGTCAGGGATGTTGGCGTACAGCCCGTCCCCCTCGTGCCCCTCCAGGTAGGCGGCCTTGGCCTCCTCCTTGGCGATGAATTTCACCGAGGCCACGTTGTCCAGCGCCCGCACCTGCTCCGACAGTTTATTGACCTCATATTCCGTATAGCTCTCGTCGATGTACGCCAAGAACTCGTTTTCGTCCTCCAGCTGCTTCAGGTTTTTGTCCACGTTCATGGCCAGCAGGGAAAAGGACCCCATGATGATGAGACAGGCCACAATCATACACACGGCGGCAAAGGACATCAGCCCGTGGGAGAATACGCTTAGAAAACCTTCTTTAAAAAAATACCCTATGTTGAATCCTTGTCTCATACCCTATAGTAGCCTCCCTGACCGTCGCGCACCATTTCTCCGTCCTTGATGGCCACCACCCGTTTGGAGAAACGGTTGACCAGGTCCTTCTCGTGGGTGACCACCAGCACGGTGGTGCCCATGGAATTGATCCGCTCCAGCAGCGTCATGATCTCCAAGGAGCGCTTGGGGTCCAGATTGCCGGTGGGCTCATCGGCGATGATCATGCGCGGGTTGTTCACCAGCGCCCGGGCGATGGCCACCCGCTGCTGTTCGCCGCCGCTCATCTCGTTGGGATAGGCGTCCGCCTTCTCCTTCAGGCCCACCAGGTCCAGCACATAGGGAATGCGCTTGCGCATCTCCCGGCCGCTGGCCCCTACCGTGCGCATGGCAAACTCCAGATTGCCCTGCACCGTTTTTTTCTCAATCAGCCGGAAATCCTGGAAGATAACCCCCAGCGTCCGGCGCATATGAGGAATCTGCCAGCGGCGGATGTTGTTCAGGTTGTATCCGTTGACGATCACCCGCCCCTGGGTGGCGGTGACCTCCGCAGTGAGCAGTTTGATGATGGTGGATTTCCCGGAACCGGAGGGACCCACCAGGAACACAAATTCCCCGTCCTCAATCCGAAGGTCAATCCCCCTCAGCGCCTTGGTCCCGTTGTCATATTCTTTATATACATCGATCAATCGTATCATGGGCGGCCTCCCCATCACTGCTGCTCTATTTGTCTTTATCGTTTTTTATGCCGACGGAAGCCTTTTTATTATATCGGCTATTTCCTGCCATGTCAACACAGCGCGCCTCTTTCCCAAAATTCGGCAGCAAATCCCGCCATGAAAAGAAAGCCGCCCAGACGGGCGGCTTTCCACAGCTTTTTAGGACTCAATTCCCCGGCTGACCAGGTACTTCTTGACCATCAGCGCCACCTTAAAGGTGATGGCATCGTCGAACTCCCGCAAATCCAATCCGGTGAGCTTCTTAATTTTTTCCAGCCGGTATACCAGCGTGTTGCGGTGGACGAACAGCTTCCGGGCTGTCTCGGACACGTTCAGGTTGTTCTCAAAGAATTTGTTGATGGTAAACAAGGTCTCCTGGTCCAGCGCGTCGATGGGATTCTTTTTGAAGACCTCCCGCAAGAACATCTCGCACAGGGTGGTGGGCAGCTGGTAGATGAGCCGCCCGATGCCCAGATTCTCGTAGCTGATGATGGACCGCTCGGTGTCGAACACCTTGCCCACGTCGATGGCCACCTGGGCCTCCTTGTAGGTACGGGCCAAATCCCGAATATGGCCCACGATTGTGCCCACGCCCACCACCGTCTTGATTCCCAGCTCCCGGGTGAGGGTTTCCTGGACGTTCTGGGCAATCTTCTGCACCTCGCGGATGTCGGCATTCTCCCCCAGCTGCTTGACCAGGGCCACGTCCGTCTCGCTGATGGACAGCACAAAATCCGACTGCCGGTCCGGATACAGGCCGGCCACCACATCCACCGCGGACACATCGGGCGTGCCCAGCTGACGCACCAGAATCACCGCCCTGGGCGCCTCGGATACAAAGTGCAGTTCCTTGGTGCGCACATAGATATCGCCCAGCAGAATATTATCGCACAAAATATTTTTCACAAAGGCGGCCTTGTCGTTCTTTTCTTCATAATAGGTCTTGGCTCCGTTGAGGGCAATCACCGCCATGGAGCAGACCAGAGCGGCCCGCTCATCCTCTCCACGGGCAAACGCGGCGTAGTCGGACTGGCCATTCCAGCCGGGCAGGGGCTTGAAGGTAAACCCGTTGCTGACCACCAGAGCGTCCTGCTCCGCCGCCAGCAGCGCGGCCGTATTCCCCCATTTCTCGCCGATGCAGCTCAACTCATTACAGGCAATCACCGTTCCCTGCTCGTCGATCACACCTACGGCGCGGTCACAGCAGTCTTTCATTTGAAGCACGACGCTTTGGAAGATCCGGCTGAACATTGCGCTTTCTCCTTTCTCCGCGGCCCCGCGAGTCCTCTGCTCCGCCTGCGGTTTCATAAGAACCG
>OFFI01001097.1_pt1 | contig 15855 bp, 18 predicted proteins | sample 1521351 | NCBI WGS metagenome assembly OFFI01 (sample SAMEA3504119, study PRJEB24116) | mouse gut metagenome | biome: mouse gut; feature: mouse-associated habitat; material: faeces | place: Denmark | collected 2011
CACCACCTGGAGCAGTACGTCCCCCAGCTCCTCCTTCAAATGTTCCGGGTCGCCCTCGTCGATGGCCTCCGCCACCTCGTAGGCCTCCTCCAGAAAATTGCGGCGGATGGAGGCGTGGGTCTGCTCCATATCCCAGGCGCAGCCGCCGGGATGGCGCAGTATGCCCACGATCTCTTGAAGATCCTGGAAATTGTAAGAAGGCTTGTTTGTCCAGTGTACCATAGTGTCACCCGAATTGCAATATATTTTGCGCGTAATCTTGCAGTTTTTGTAAAAATGCAGAACTCAAACGAAGGCGGCTCACTGAATCCGCAGCAGGCGGGCGATCTTGTCCCCCTTGGGCATCAGGGCCAAATCCTCCTTGGAGATGGCCTTGGTCAGCAGGATCAGGGCGAAGTAGACGATGGCCGCCACCCCGATGGCCGCCGTCACCGCCAGGGCGTTCCCCTTCCAGGACAGCATGGCCTTGCCCGCCTCTACCTCCACCTCGTAGGTTCGGCTGTTCAGGGTCACTTTATATTTCATTTCACTTGACCTCCTTAATGGACTTGAAGCGCAGCTCGTTCAGCGGCTTGCCCATCTTGTCGGCCACAATCGCCATAATCATGGCGGCCTCCTTGTCGGGCACGTCGAACAGCTTGACCTCGCCGGCGGAGCCGGGGGCCGGGGGCGCGGAAGGAGCAGCGGCGGCCGCGGGAGCGGCCTGAGCAGGGGCCGCCTGCGTCTGCTTGGCGCGGCTGCCCGCCATGGCCTTACCCATGAGAATCACCACGCACATCAGCAGGACCAGGCCGACAAACACCACGGCATAGCCCAGCACGGCGGCGATGCCGGCATCGCCGATGCCCATTTTGCCGGCGGCAAGAGCGAGAGTATTCATACCGCTCCCTCCTTATGCCTCAGTGATGGTGTAGGTGGCCATGTTCTCTTCCTTGGCCAGACGGTCCTTGAAGAACTTCTCCGCCTGATCGGGGAAACAGATATAGCTCATCACGTCTTCCTCGCTGCGGCACAGGTCGCCCAGGGCTTCCTTGGCAGCCTTGAACTCCTCGCCGGTGCGCTTGGAGTCCTCGATGCGGCAGTCCACGGGCTTGCCGCCCTCGCCCAGAATTTTGGCCTCCAGCTCCTTGCTGACGGGGGCGGGAGCGATGCCGTACTCGCCCTTGAAGTAGTTCTTGATCTCCTTGGAAATCTGCTTATAGCGCTCGCCCATGAGCACGTTGGTGACGGCCTGGTTGCCCACCATCTGGGACAGGGGGGTGACCAGCGGAGGATAGCCCAGATCAGCGCGGACGCTGGGGATCTCGGCCAGGGCGGCGTCGAATTTGTCCATAGCGTTCAGGTCCTTCAGGTTGGCGATCATGTTGGACAGCATTCCGCCGGGGACCTTGTATACCAGGGCCTGGGAGTCGGTGGCCATGCTCTTGGGGTTGATGAGGCCGGAGTCCACATACTTCTGCTTGATGGGCTTGAAGTAGTCGTTCACCTGGTTGATGACATCCTCGTTCAGCCCGGTGCTGATGCCGTACTGCTGGAGGGCGTAGAACATGGTCTCGGTGGCCGCCTGGCTGGTGCCGTTGGAGAAGCAGGAGGTGGCGGTGTCGATCACATCCACGCCGGAGTCGATGGCCTTCATCAGCGTCATGTAGGCCATGCCGGTGGTGCAGTGGGTGTGGAGGACGATGGGCATATCGCCGATAGCGTCCTTGATGCCCTTGATGAGACCCTCGGCTTCGTTGGGGCTCATGGTGCCGGCCATATCCTTCAGACAGATGGTGTCGAAGCCCATCTTCTTCAGCTCTTTACACATCTCCACGTATTTGGCGACGGTGTGTACGGGGCTCTGGGTGTAGGAGATACAGCCGGAGGCCACGGTGTTCTTCTTGGCGTACTTTTTGGTGGCCTCCAGGGCGGTGGTGATGTTGCGGAAGTCGTTGAGGGCGTCGAAAATACGGATCACATCAATGCCGTTCTTGATGGACAGCTCCACGAACTTCTCCACCACGTCGTCGTGGTAGTGCTTATAGCCCAGCAGGTTCTGGCCGCGCAGCAGCATCTGCAGCCGGGTGTTGGGCATGTTCTTGCGGATATTGCGCAGCCGCTCCCAGGGATCTTCGCCCAGGTAGCGCAGGCAGGAGTCGAAGGTGGCGCCGCCCCAGCACTCCACCGAGTAGTAGCCGGCCTTGTCCATGGTGGACAGGATATCGGCATAGTCGGAATAGGGCAGACGGGTAGCCATCAGGGACTGGTTTGCGTCACGGAGTACGGTCTCCGTAAACTGGACCTGTTTCTTCAAATTGGATACACCTCCAAATTTCTCTTGGTTCGAATCGCGCCGGGGAAAAATGGGGCGCCGCGCCGAAGCACGGCGCCTCTTTTCGCCCGGTCTATGCGGTTTTTCGTAGGGAAGGGGCTTGGGTCTCGCCTTTGGCTCGGTTGTGCGGTGAACGTGTGCCGCTGGCACACACCGTCCCCTCCCGCCTTACCGATGTGCTCTCTGCTTCTCGGAAGGGTAAGGCCCTCCTCACAAAACAGAGAATGGAACAGGGTGCGATTACGCCTTGGGACCAGCCTCAACCAGCGCCTTGCCGGCGTCGTTGCCGGTGTACTTCACAAAGTTCTTCACGAAGCGACCGGCCAGGTCCTTGGCCTTGGTGTCCCACTCGCTGGCGTCGCCGTAGGTGTCCCGGGGGTCCAGGATGGCGGGGTCCACGCCGGGCAGGGCGGTGGGCACTTCCAGGTTGAAGTAGGGGATGGTCTTGGTCTCGGCCTTGAGGATGGAGCCGTCCAGGATGGCGTCAATGATGCCGCGGGTGTCCTTGATGGAGATGCGCTTGCCGGTGCCGTTCCAGCCGGTGTTCACCAGGTAGGCCTTGGCGCCGGACTTCTCCATCTTCTTCACCAGCTCCTCACCGTACTTGGTGGGGTGCAGCTCCAGGAAGGCCTGGCCGAAGCAGGCGGAGAAGGTGGGGGTGGGCTCGGTGATGCCCCGCTCGGTGCCGGCCAGCTTGGAGGTGAAGCCGGACAGGAAGTAGTACTGGGTCTGCTCCGGGGTGAGGATGGACACCGGGGGGAGCACGCCGAAGGCGTCGGCGGACAGGAAGATCACGTTCTTAGCATCGGGGCCGGCGGACACGGGGCGCACGATCTTCTCGATATGATCGATGGGATAGGAGACGCGGGTGTTCTCGGTGACGGACTTGTCATGGAAGTCGATCTTGCCGTTCTCATCCACGGTGACGTTCTCCAGCAGGGCGTTGCGCTTGATGGCGTTATAGATGTCGGGCTCGGACTCCTTATCCAGATCGATAACCTTGGCGTAGCAGCCGCCCTCGAAGTTGAACACGCCGTTGTCGTCCCAGCCGTGCTCGTCGTCGCCGATGAGCAGGCGCTTGGGGTCGGTGGACAGGGTGGTCTTGCCGGTGCCGGACAGGCCGAAGAACAGGGCGGTGTTCTCGCCGTTCATGTCGGTGTTGGCGGAGCAGTGCATGGAGGCGATGCCCTTCAGGGGCAGGTAGTAGTTCATCATGGAGAACATGCCCTTCTTCATCTCGCCGCCGTACCAGGTGTTGAGGATGACCTGCTCACGGGAGGTGATGTTGAAGATGGCGGCGGTCTCGGAGTTGAGGCCCAGCTCCTTGAAGTTCTCCACCTTGGCCTTGGCGGCGTTGTAGGAGACGAAGTCGGGCTTGAAGTTCTTCAGCTCCTCCTCGGTGGGGGCGATGAACATATTCTTGACGAAGTGGGCCTGCCACGCCACCTCCATGATGAAGCGCACGGCCATGCGGGAGTCGGGGTTGGTGCCGCAGAACACGTCCATTACGTAGAGCTTCTTGTTGGACAGCTCCTGGATGGCCAGAGCCTTGCAGGCGTCCCAGGCCTCCTGAGAGGCGGGCTTGTTGTCGTTTTTGAACTCGTCGGAAGTCCACCACACGGTGTCCTTGGAGTTCTCGTCCATCACGATGAATTTGTCCTTGGGGGAACGGCCGGTGTAGATGCCGGTCATCACGTTGACGGCGCCCAGCTCGGTTACCTGCCCCTTTTCAAAGCCCTCCAGGGTGGGGTCCATCTCCGCCTCAAAAAGCTGCTCATAAGTGGGGTTGTATACGATTTCTTTAATGCCGGTGATGCCGTACTTTTCCAGACCATAGGTTTCCATAGATGTTTTTCCTCCTCAAGAATAAAGTATGCTTGCAGCGCCCTGCTTCCGGGCAGGAAGGGCGCGGGCCAACGACAGCGGCAGGGAAGCCATCCCCCACCAATTCCGCAGTATAACATAGATTTGTCTGCATTTCCATGACTATTTCTGCCACTATGTTAAATTTTACACAAAATCAGCGTTTTCACCAATGGGCCGGTGAAGAAATGGGAAAAGCGGCGGAGGGATTTGGCACAATGACGAAGAAAAGGGGCGGGGGAAATGCGCGGGGAAAAGAAAGCTCCCCGCCGCCCAAATAGACGGCAGGGAGCTTGGTTTTGCCTTTCTTACTCAGCAGAGATCGCGCCCATGGGGCAGGTACCCTCGCAAGCGCCGCAGTCGATGCAGGCGCCGGCGTCGATGACCATGTGGTCGTCGCCCATGGAGATCGCGCCCACGGGGCAGGAGCTCTCGCAAGCGCCGCAGGAGACGCAAGTGTCGTTGATTACGCGTGCCATGTAACATACACCTCCAAATCCAGTAGTGTGTTTTGAACCGCCTCTTATTGTATCATATCTCTGAAAAATTGCAATAAGAAATTTTGACCGGGAAACAGGTATAATTCTGGCTAAAAATTCCCATCCTCTCCAAAGAAAGATAGGATGACAGGAGCTGGGATCATATGGAACGGCTTAGATTTTTTCAGCGGTTGAGAGGTTTTTTTATGATGGATTGGGAAAAGAAGCAGCCCCCGCGGGATGCGGCCGGGCGGGCAGGGGGGGATCCTCAGGCCCTTTATCGGGAGGAGCGGCCCCGGACCCGGGAGGGGGCGGACACCCGCCTCACCGACCGGTTCAGCCGGGACTTAACCCGGATGGCGGCCATGGGGGCGCTGGACCCCCTGGTGGGCCGGGAGCGAGAGGTGGGCCGGGTGATTCAGATTCTGGCCCGGCGCACCAAGAACAATCCCGCCCTCATCGGGGAGCCCGGCGTGGGCAAGACTGCAGTGGCGGAGGGGCTGGCCCTGCGCATGGCGTCCGGAGCGGTGCCCGAGCCGCTGCGGGGCAAACGGCTGCTGAGCCTGGACCTGGTGTCCATGGTGGCGGGTACCAAGTACCGCGGCGAGTTTGAGGAGCGGGTGAACCAGGTGCTGGCCGAGGTGCGCCGGGTGGGAAACGTCATTCTGTTCCTGGACGAGCTGCACAACATTGTGGGGGCGGGGTCCGCCGAGGGGGCCATCGACGCGGCCAATATTCTCAAGCCCGCTCTGAGCCGGGGCGAGATTCAGGTGGTGGGGGCCACCACCTTGGAGGAGTACCGCAAGTATATTGAAAAGGATGCGGCGCTGGAACGGCGCTTTCAGCCCGTGCGTGTGGAGGAACCCACCCCGGACCAGGCCAGGGCCATCCTGCGCGGGCTGCGCCGCCGGTACGAGGAGCACCACGGCCTGACCATTTCGGACGGGGCCATCGACGCGGCGGTGGAGCTGAGCCAGCGCTATCTCCCCGACCGCTTTCTGCCCGACAAGGCCATCGACCTCATCGACGAGGGAGCGGCCCGGATGCGGGTGGAGGAGGAGGTGCCCATCAGCCTGCGGGCGCTGTCCGACCGGGCGGAGCGGGCGGCCAGGGAAAAGGCCCAGGCTATCGCCGCACAAGACTTTGAGCGGGCGGCGGTGCTCCGGGACGCGGAGGCCGACTTTCGCCGGGAGCTAGACCGCAAGCAGAGCCGCCAGAAGGGCGGGACCGCCCGGGAGCTGGGCCGGGAGGAGATCGCGGCGGTGGTGGAGCAGTGGACAGGCATTCCCCTGGAGTCCATCACCAAGGGGGAGGCGCGCCGCCTGCTGGAGCTGGAGGGGGAGCTGCACCGCCGGGTGGTGGGGCAGGATAAAGCGGTGTCCGCCGTGGCCGCCGCCATCCGCCGCAGCCGGGTGGGGCTGAAGGAGCCCAACCGCCCCGTGGGCGTGTTTCTGTTCCTGGGCCCCACTGGAGTGGGAAAGACGGAGCTGTGCCGCGCCCTGGCTGCGGCGTTGTTCGGCAGCGAGGACGCGCTGATCCGCTTTGATATGTCCGAGTATATGGAGAAGCACGCCGCTTCCCGGCTGGTGGGCTCGCCCCCTGGCTACGTGGGTCACGAGGAAGGAGGGCAGCTCACCGAGCAGGTGCGCCGCCGCCCCTGGTCGGTGGTGCTGTTCGACGAGCTGGAGAAGGCCCACGACGATTTGCAGAATATTCTGCTCCAGGTGATGGAGGACGGCCAGCTCACCGACGGGCAGGGGAGAAAGGCGGATTTTCGCAACACGGTGGTGGTGATGACTTCCAACGTGGGGGCTCAGAAGCTGGTGAGCAAGTCGCCTCCTCTGGGCTTTGCCGGCGGCGCTTCGGACGACAAGCGCCGGGAGGAGGTCATGGCTGAGCTGCGCAGCCGGTTCAAGCCGGAGTTTCTGAACCGTTTGGACGAGGTGATTTTGTTTGACCGCTTGGAACGCCGGGATTTGGAGCGCATCGCCATGCGCCTGCTGGGGGGCGTTCGAGGCCGTCTGTCCGAGCTGGGAGTGGATTTAGACGCCAAGTGGGAGGCAGTGCGGCTGCTGGCCGACCCGGGCAGCGAGCGGGAGCAGGGGGCCCGGCCCATCCGCCGGGCGGTGCGCCGGCAGGTGGAGGAGCCCGCCGCCGACCTGCTCCTGTCCGAGCAGCTGGGCGCGGGAGACACCCTGTGCCTGGCGGTGGAGCGGGAGGACATTGTGCTGCGCACAGAAAAGCGGCAGGTGTGACGGCCGGGGCAGGGCAAGGGCGCAGGAGGGATGGCTCCTGCGCCCTTGCCCCTTTCAAAATGTATGAATATGCGAATATGTGAAAAATTGCCCAGACAGATGGGGGGAGGGACGGATAATTATGCAATTTATTGATTGAAATAGGAGGGGGGTGGGTGTATACTTTTTCAAATAGCCTTTTTGGCTTTTTGGAGAAGGAGAGGGAGTAATTTGCCATGACTGATATTAAGAAAGTGGTGCTGGCCTATTCTGGCGGTCTGGATACGTCCATCATCATCCCCTGGCTGAAGGAAAACTACAACAACCCGGAGATTATCGCCGTGGCCGCCGACGTGGGGCAGGGCGACGAGCTGGACGGCATTGAGGAAAAGGCTCTGGAGACCGGCGCCTCTAAAATTTACATTGAGGACCTCACCGACGCGATGGTGGAGGAGGTCATCATCCCTTCGATGATGATGGGGGCCAAGTACGAGGACTATCTGCTGGGCACCGCCTTTGCCCGGCCGGTGATTGGCCGTCACCTGGTGGAGATTGCCCAGCGGGAGGGAGCGGACGCCATCTGCCACGGCTGTACCGGCAAGGGCAACGACCAGGTGCGCTTTGAGCTGGCCATCAAGCGCTTTGCGCCCGACATGAAGATCATCGCCCCCTGGCGGGAGTGGTCCATCCGGAGCCGGGAGGAGGAGATTGACTACGCCGAGGCCCATCAGGTTCCGCTGAAGATCTCCCGGGAGACCAGCTACTCCAAGGACAAGAACCTGTGGCACCTCAGCCACGAGGGGCTGGATTTGGAGGACCCCGCCAACGAGCCCACCTATGACAAGCCCGGCTTTTTGGAGATGGGCGTCTCCCCCATGAAGGCCCCTGACGCGCCTGCCCTGGTGACCATCGACTTTGAGAAGGGCTGGCCGGTGGCGGTGAACGGCGAGCGGATGAAGGCGTCCGACATCATCCGGCGGCTGAACCAGTTGGGCGGGGACAACGGCATCGGCATTTTAGACATTGTGGAGAACCGGCTGGTGGGCATGAAGGATCGGGGGGTGTACGAGACCCCCGGCGGCGCGATCCTGTACCGGGCCCATGAGGTTTTGGAGATGATCACTCTGGACAAGGACACCGCCCACATGAAGCGCAAGCTGGCGGTGGATTTTGCCGACCTGATCTACAACGGCAAGTGGTTTACTCCGCTGAGGGAAGCCCTCCAGGCCTTTGCCCAGGACACCCAGAAGCACGTGACGGGCACGGTGAAGCTGAAGCTGTATAAGGGCAATCTCATCACCTCCTCCGTCACCTCCCCTGAGACGCTGTACTCGGAGGACCTGGTGACCTTTGAGGAGAGCGACTACGATCAGAAGGACTCCAAGGGCTTTATCAACCTGTGGGGTCTGCCGGATAAGGTGCAGGCGCTGCGGGAGCAGGGAAAGCTGTAAGCGTCCGAGCCGTCGCGAGTGCCAAAACGCATAAAGAGAGGTAATTCATATGAAACTCTGGGCGGGCCGATTCCAAAAGGAAACCGACTCCCTGGTGAACGACTTTAATTCGTCCATCGGCTTTGATGCCCGGCTGTATGAGCAGGACATCCGGGGCTCCATTGCCCACGCAACGATGCTGGGAAAAACGGGAATTATTGAGCCGGCCGAGGCGGATAGAATTGTGGAGGGCCTGACCGCCATTCTGGCGGATGTGAAGGCGGACAAGGTGGAGTTCTCCCTGGATAACGAGGACATCCACATGAACATCGAGGCCCTGCTTACCCAGCGCATCGGCCAGACGGGCAAGCGGCTGCACACCGCCCGCTCCCGGAACGACCAGGTGGCCACCGACTTCCGGCTGTATGTGAAGGAGGAAATCCCCCATATCATTTCCCTTGTGCTGGGGCTGGAGCGGGTGCTGGTGAAAAAGGCGAGGGCCCATGTGAGCACTGTTATGCCCGGCTACACCCACCTTCAGCGGGCTCAGCCCGTCACGTTCGGCCATTATATGATGGCCTACGCCAATATGCTTCGCCGGGACGTGACCCGGCTGGAGGACTGCCGGGAGCGTTTGGACGAGTGTCCGCTGGGCTCCGGGGCGCTGGCTACCTCCACCTACCCGGTGGACCGGTTTCAGACCGCCGCCGCCCTGGGCTTTGCCAAGCCGGTGAACAACTCCATCGACGCGGTAGCCGACCGGGACTACGCCATTGAGCTGCTGTCCGCCCTGTCCATTTTGATGATGCACCTGTCCCGGTTTTCCGAGGAGATCATCGCGTGGTGCTCCTGGGAGTTCAAGTTTGTGGAACTGGACGACGCCTATTCCACCGGCTCGTCCATCATGCCCCAGAAGAAGAACCCGGATGTGGCCGAGCTGGTCCGGGGCAAAACCGGGCGGGTGTACGGCTCGCTCATCACGCTGCTCACGGTGATGAAGGGCCTGCCCTTGGCCTACAACAAGGATATGCAGGAGGACAAGGAGCCGGTTTTCGATGCCATCGACACCGTGGAGCTGTGCGTACCTGTGTTCACCGCCATGCTGGATACGCTGACGGTGAAAAAGAAGGCCATGGCCCGGGCGGCGTCGGTGGGCTTCATCAACGCCACCGACTGCGCCGACTACCTGGTGAAAAAGGGGCTGCCCTTCCGGGAGGCCTACATGATTGTGGGCCGGCTGGTGAACCTATGCTTGGAGAAGGGCAAGACGTTGGACACGCTGCCTCTGAAGGAGTTCCAAACGGTGTCCGGGCTTTTTGAGTGGGATGTGTACGACGCGCTGCGGCTGCGGGCCTGCGTCAACGGTCGAAAGGTGTATGGCGGTCCGTCGGAGGAGAGCGTAAAAAAGCAGATTAAGCAGATCGAGGCGTTCATCGCGGAGCGGTCAAGCGATGCGGGAGGGAAATGAGATGGAGCTGTCGGCGTATTTCAAAAGCGTGCTGGAGCAGGATAGAAGCCCGGTGGTTCTATGTGATTTGAAGCACGCCATCGTGTATATGAACCCGGCGGCGGCAAAGCGGTACGCCAAGCAGGGCGGTGGGGCGCTGCAGGGCCGGAGCTTGCTGGGCTGCCACACGCCCAAGGCCAACGAGCTGATTGAGCGGGTGGTGGCGTGGTTTGGCCAGAGCCCGGACCACAACCTGATGTATACCTTCCGCAACGACGAGGAGAATAAGGACGTTTACATGGTGGCGCTGAGGGATGAGAGCGGGGGGCTCATCGGGTATTACGAGAAGCACGAGTACCGGGATCGGGAGACGATGGACCTGTACGATTTTAAGCCATAAAAACAGCTGCTTGCTGCATGCTTTAAAGTCCCCCTTGCGGTGCAGGGGGGACTTTGCTATAATTGGCTCAAAGGGGGGATGACCTGTGACTGCGCAGGAACAGTTCCGGCAATGGGTTCAAGACAGCGGCAGCATTGTCTTTTTCGGCGGGGCTGGGGTGTCTACGGAGAGTGGGATTCCCGATTTCCGTAGCGTGGACGGTCTCTATCATCAGAAGTACGATGATCCGCCGGAGATCATTTTGAGCCATACCTATTTTACCCGGCACACAGAGGAGTTTTATCGCTTTTACCGGGAAAAAATGCTCTGCCTGGACGCTGAGCCCAACGCCGCCCACTTGAAGCTGGCACAGTGGGAGCGGGCGGGTAGGCTGGCGGCGGTGGTCACGCAAAATATCGACGGTCTGCACCAAATGGCTGGGAGCAAGACGGTGTACGAGCTGCACGGCAGCGTCCACCGCAATTACTGCACCCAGTGCGGTGCGTTTTACGGCGCGGATTTCATCCTCCAAAGCGGAGGCGTGCCCCGCTGCCCGGTGTGCGGCGGACTGGTGAAGCCGGATGTGGTGCTGTATGAGGAGGGGCTGGACCAGGACACGGTGGAGGGGGCGGTGCGGGCCATCGCTCAGGCGGATATGCTTATCGTGGGGGGCACCTCTTTGGTGGTGTACCCCGCCGCGGGGCTCATCCGCTATTACCGGGGGAGTAAGCTGGCGCTCATCAACCGGGACCCCACCCCTTACGATGGGGAGGCCGACCTGGTGATCCACGATTCGATTGGAAAGGTGCTGGGGGGAATGGAGGCATGAACGAGAAAAAGCCGGACCGGGTGGGGCAGGTATTTGCCGCCCTGGGGAAATCGGTGTGCTATGTGGCGCTGTTTTTGGGGATGCAGGTGGCAGTGATGCTGCCGCTGATTGTCAACGCCATCACGAAAATGGTGTCGGGGGATATGGACGGGGCGTATGACCTTTTGAACGCCGACGCCATGCTGTATACGCTGCTCTCCGGACTGCTCACCATCGCGGTGGTGCTGGCGTTTTACCTGATCCGCCGAAAAAAGCTCAGCGAGGCGCTGTGGCTGCGTCCGGTGTCCACTCCCGCCCTGTTCAGCGGGGCGGCGGTGGCGCCGGGGCTGTACTTGATAATCGCCTTTGCGCTGGCCCTGCTGCCCGAGGCCTGGCAGGAGAGCTATGGCGAAGCCTCCGCCAATCTGGGCGAAGTCAGTGCGGTCGGGCTGATCGCCGTGGTGGTGGTGGCGCCGGTGCTGGAGGAATTTATTTTCCGGGGGCTGGTGCTCAACCGGCTGAGCCGGGTGATGCCGTGGTGGCTGGCAGTGGTGCTGTCCGCCGCCGTCTTCGGGGCGTGCCACGGCCATCCGGTCTGGTTCTGCTACGCCTTTGTGCTGGGGTCGGTGTTTGGATTCATCGTTCTGCGCACCGGCTCCATTGTGCCCACCATCCTGGCCCATGTGGTGTTCAACGGCATTGGGCAGGTTTTCTCCGCCGTGCCCGAGACCGAGGAGGGGACGGAGCTGCTCATCGCCATAGGCGTGTTGCTGGCGGTGGCTATTGTAGCCCCGATTCTGGACCGCAAGGGCATCGCCGCCCTGTTTCGCTCCAAGCCCAAGGGGGAGGGTGGGGACGAGCCGCCCGCTGCCCGGAATACGTACGATTATGACCCTTGGGAGAAGTAAGCGCTCCAGCCGCCCGCCTTATGGCGGGCGGTTTTACACCGTGTGATTTATCGAAAAACAATAAAAAATACTTGACAAACGATATCATTCGTGGTAAGCTCTGGAACAAGAGGTGGTGGAAATGGAACAAACTTCCGTGCAGAAGCTGGCCCGGGTGCTGCGGGTGATGGTGGTCGTGGTGTTTGTGTGTAATCTCATCGTGCTGTTTTTCGTGCCGGCTCTGGCGGGGCTGATGGCGGAAAACCGCTGGGACGGCCAGGCGCTGGAGCGAATTATGGAGGGCGGGCCGTATCAGAATATGTTCTTCCAATTTGTCCTGTACGGCTGGCATCCGGCCATTTGGATGCTGGCGCTGGCAGGGGAGGATTTCTACTGGCCGGTCTTGACGCTGTTTTTATTGTCCTGTGGCACCTGCACCGCCGTCATTCTCTGGCAGGGCAAGCGGGTGCTGGACACCATCCTGAAGGGGAACCCCTTCGTGATGGACAACGCCAAGAGCCTGAGGCGGGCGGCTGTCTGCTGCTTCCTCATCTCCGGGGCGGCGCTTTTGCGGCTGATCTGGGGCTTTGCCACCTATGGGAACATCCTGCCTCTGCTGAGCTACAATGCCCTGTTCGTTCCCGTTTTCCTCATGGCGGGGCTTTTGTGCATGGTCGTGTCCGCCCTGTTCCGTCAGGCCGCCCAGCTCAAGGCGGAAAATGACCTGACGATATAGGGGGGCGGCGCATGGCGGATACTTTGTCTCTCCTCTCCCGCAGGGGGCGGAGAGCCTTCAAGGAGGGCGGCGTATGGCGATTCTTGTGAATCTGGACGTGATGATGGCCAGGCGAAAGATGTCCCTGGGGGAGCTGTCCCAGAAGGTGGACGTGACTATGGCCAACCTGTCCATTTTGAAGAACAACAAGGCCAAGGCGGTGCGTTTCTCTACCCTGGAGGCCATCTGCCGGGCGCTGGACTGCCAGCCGGGGGATATTTTGGAGTACGTCCCCGACGGGGAGGACTGACAAGCAAACAAAAAAGACCGCGTGACCGCCTCCGGCCATGGGGGCGGTTTTTTGCGGTCCATTTTGGAAAGGAGACGCGAATATGAAACGTTTTTTGTCCCTGTGGCTCATTGCTCTTGCGGTGCTGTGCGCCCTGTCCGGCTGCGGCGGCGACATTGAGGCCGACCTGGTATTTGTCAACCAGTCGGACGCCACCATCGTGGAGGTGGTGGTGGAGTTCCAGGATCAGAGCGGGGGAACCCGGAACGCCGACAGCTCTGCCCTGCGCCGGGGAGAGAGCTTCGGCTTCGAGGCGGGGGAGTACCCGGCGACGGTGTATGTATACGACAAGGCCGTGGGCGATGTGGCGGAAGGGGCGCTGACTCAGATTACCATCCGGGAGGCTCCGCCTGAGGGGGAGCGGTGGTACGTTACCGCCTGGGACGGGGCGGAGGGTCTGACGCTCCTCACCAGCACCCGGCTGCTGGACTTGGACGAGGTGTAACCATGGGCGGCTTTTTGGAGTACCTCTTGACGCAGATGTGGAAGGAGTTGCTGCCGGTTGTGCTGCTGTGGCTCCCGCTGCTGGAGCTGACGGCGGTGTGCGTCGTGGCGCTGAACGAGTTGGAGCCTCTCCGGCGGCGGGGCCTGTTCGCGCTGTTTTTCACGCTACTGGCGCTGGCGGCGGTGCTGTTCGGCGGGTCAACGGCACTGGGCTGGAGCGGCCTTGCCTGGCGAACATGGTTCCAGGAGGGGCTGAGCGTGATTTTATGGCTGGTGGGGCTGGCCACGGGCATTCTGACGGTGGTATACGGCAAGCGCTGGATGGTGCAGCGGTGGCAGCCCAAATGGGCGGAGCTGGGGATGACGGTGACGCTGTTCTGCCTGGTGAGCGCCATGCTTGTGGGCACGGTGGTGGGCGGTCTGTGGGCCATGGGTCCCGGTGAGCAGGAGGTTGCCTATAGAGGACAAAGGATGATCCTGGGCACATGGACGTGGATGGAGAAAAGCTACAGCCTGTACGAGTATCGCGGTCCCCTGGTGCGGGGGGACGTGCCTGTGCCCGATTGGGACCTGTCCCAGCTGGAGGGAGCGTATTTTGACGCGGGCTGAACGGACGTATCCGGCTTGCTTTTTTTGTCGCTGAGCGGTATAATAAAGGCAAATCGAGGGAAAGAGGTGCGGCCATGATTGCGGACGAGAGGCAATTTCATATCAACTGCAGGGCTGGGGACGTGGGACGGTACTGCCTGCTTCCCGGCGACCCCGGGCGGTGTGAGAAGATCGCCCAGTATTTTGACAACCCTGTCCATGTGATGACCAACCGGGAGTACGTCACCTATACCGGGACGCTGCTGGGGGAACAGGTGAGCGTCACCTCCACCGGCATTGGCGGGCCGTCCGCCTCCATCGCCATGGAGGAGCTGGCCAACATCGGCGCGGATACCTTCATCCGGGTGGGAACCTGCGGGGGCATTAAGCTGGAAGTGACCAGCGGAGACATTGTTGTGGCCACCGGCGCGGTGCGCATGGAAGGCGCCAGCCGGGAGTACGCCCCCATTGAGTTCCCCGCTGTGGCGGATTTCGAGGTGCTCACCGCGTTGGTGGACGCGGCCAAGGCCTCCGGCCGGCGGTGGCACGCCGGGGTGGTGCAGTGCAAGGACTCCTTCTACGGCCAGCACTCGCCGGAGCGTATGCCGGTGAGCTACGAGCTGCAAAGCAAATGGGAGGCGTGGAAGCGCTTGGGGGTGCTGGCCTCTGAGATGGAGAGCGCGGCGCTGTTTACCGTGGCGGCCCACCGGGGTGTGCGGTGCGGCTCCGCCTTCCACGTGATTTGGAATCAGGAGCGCAACGCCGCCGGGTTGGACCAAATCCGGGACGAGGACACCGATTCCGCCATCCGGGTGGGGATTGAGGCGGTAAGGCTGCTCATAGACCGAGATCGGAGGAAGGTCCGATAAGGGAATCGAAAAACTCGGCCCGGTCGGTGGCGGAGCCGGTATTCCCCAGATTGGGTTGGATGTCGTCGCTGGCTGTGTTCAGCGCCATGAGGGCTAAGTTGCTGCGCATCAGGTCAAACAGGGAGGCCAGCACCGCCAGCTCATCCGCTGTTTTCCCCTGGGCGATGAAGATGGACAGGGCGGCGGCGACGGATACCAAATTCGCGCCTTGGGACGAGGAAGCATTGGAATTGCGGCATTTCGTAACAGACCACCCCCTTTCCCTCAGTATATGTGGAAAAGGGAAACAGGTACACAAAAACGGCCGAGATGGGGACATCTACGGCCGTTTTTTGGCTTCACAGCATTTTTACATATCTAAGGTCGTGACAGGGCGGGCTGTTGGGGAAGGGGATGTCGGCGCTGGTGCCGTCCCAGGTAAAGCCGTGGGCGGCGTAAAACCGGCGCGCGCCCTGGTTTTCCTGAAGGACAAACACGAAGGCGCTTTGAAACCCCTCCTCCTTCATCCGGCGGCAGGCCTCGTCAAACAGCAGCCCGCCGTAGCCCCGGTCGCGCTCCTGGGGGTGGGTGTAGAAGGAGGCGATCTCCCCCCAGTCGGCGTAGGCGGCGTTGTCGAATTTACAAATGTCGCCCGGATTGTAATTTACCGCCCGGGCTTTGCAGTAGTTCAGGCAGGACACCGGCGCATCTCCCCGGTAGAGCAGCAGGCCGCGCACGCCGTTTTTCGTCTCGTAATTTTGACGGAATGTTTCCACCCAGCGGTCATCGGTGATTTCCCTCGCCATGTAGTCGGCGGGCACCGCGTCCACATAGGTGTCCCGCCAGCCCAGGGCGTGAATGAGGGACATGGCTCGGAAATGTTCGTCGGTGCAGGCGTCCACAAACGTTAAGTTCTGCATAGTGTTGCCTCCATGCCGTGGGGTGGCGGGTACACCGCGCCAGGTGGCGCGTACAAGTATTTTGCCGAAGGCAAAATCTTGGCGCAGGGCGGATTCATTTCGCCCGAGCATATAAAATACGAAGGGGCCCCCACCCGGCGAAGCCGCGTG
>OFFI01001123.1_pt1 | contig 15510 bp, 12 predicted proteins | sample 1521351 | NCBI WGS metagenome assembly OFFI01 (sample SAMEA3504119, study PRJEB24116) | mouse gut metagenome | biome: mouse gut; feature: mouse-associated habitat; material: faeces | place: Denmark | collected 2011
ACCGCAAGCCTGAGCCGATAGTAAAAATAGCCGACATCCACGAATATAACAAATCAGAAGGATTGGCCCTCAGCCCGGAAGAAGAGGAATATCTCGACGGGCTGGCAAAGAAACTCGGACGCCCCCTCACCGATTCCGAAGTGTTCGGTTTCTCGCAGGTGAACTCCGAACATTGCCGTCACAAGATTTTCAACGGCACATTCGTTATCGACGGAGAAGAAAAACCGTTGTCGCTGTTCAAACTTATCAAGAAAACCTCACAGGAAAACCCCAACGGCCTGGTATCGGCATACAAGGACAATGTGGCATTCGTAGAGGGGCCGACAGTCGACCAGTTCTATCCCGTAAACCCCGACCGTCCAGACTATTTCCATGTGAAAGATGTCGACACAGTCATATCTCTCAAGGCTGAGACTCATAACTTCCCCACAACGGTAGAACCCTTCAACGGCGCGGCCACAGGAACCGGAGGCGAAATCCGCGACCGCCTCGGTGGCGGCAAAGCCTCACTCCCTATCGCTGGTACGGCGGTCTACATGACCTCATACCCACGTCTGAGCGAGGCACACAAATGGGAACTTATGATGAACCCGCGTGTATGGCTCTACCAGACACCAGCAGAAATCCTCATCAAAGCGTCAAACGGTGCATCTGACTTCGGCAACAAGTTCGGACAACCACTTATCTGTGGTTCGTTGCTTACATTCGAACACGACGAAAACGGGCGCATGTATGCCTACGACAAAGTTATCATGCTTGCCGGCGGTGTAGGTTTTGCGGCAAAGAAAGATGCTATCAAAGGCACACCTGTACCCGGCGAAAAAGTCGTGGTCATGGGTGGCGACAACTACCGCATCGGCATGGGTGGCGGAGCCGTTTCGTCGGTGGAGACCGGCCAATATGCCAATGCTATCGAACTTAACGCCGTGCAGCGTGCCAATCCCGAAATGCAAAAGCGTGTGGCCAACGTGATTCGTGCCCTTGCCGAAAGCGACAACAACCCGGTGGTGTCAATCCATGACCATGGTGCCGGAGGCCACCTGAACGCCCTTTCCGAACTCGTTGAAGAAACCGGCGGACATATCGACCTCGATGCGCTCCCCGTAGGCGACCCAACCCTTTCAGCCAAGGAAATAGTCGGTAACGAAAGCCAGGAACGCATGGGTATGGTTGTCGAAGCCAAAGATATACCCTACATCGAACGCGTGGCGCAGCGCGAACGCGCACCGATGTATGTTGTAGGCGAAACCACTGACGATAAGCGATTCGTATTCTCCGACGCCAAAGGGCGCAAACCCATCGACCTTGAAATGGCCGATATGTTCGGAAACTCACCCAAAACCGTGATGACCGACAGCACGGTCGAAACAACATACAAGGCACCCGAATATAACGCCGACAACCTTGCCGACTATGTGCGCGGCGTGCTTTCACTCGAAGCCGTTGCCTGCAAGGACTGGCTGACCAACAAGGTTGACCGCTCCGTGACAGGGCGCATCGCCCGTCAGCAATGCCAGGGTGAAATCCAGCTCCCCCTCAGCGACTGTGGTGTTGTAGCCCTCGATTATACAGGCCGCAACGGCATCGCAACCTCTATAGGCCATGCCCCACAGGTGGCTCTCGCCGATTCGGCCAAAGGTTCGGTAATGGCTGTTGCCGAAGCCCTTACCAATATCGTAGGCGCCCCGCTGAAAGACGGGCTGAAAAGCATATCGCTCAGTGCCAACTGGATGTGGCCTTGCAAGAACCCGGGCGAGGATGCAGCGCTCTATAAAGCGGTTGAGGCATGCAGCGATTTCGCCTGCGCCCTCGGCATCAATATCCCCACCGGCAAGGACTCCTTGTCGATGACTCAGAAGTATGGCGATGACAAAGTGTATGCCCCAGGCACTGTGATTATATCGGCTGCCGGCGAAACCGCCGACGTGCGCCGCACGGTTACCCCGGTGCTACAACCCCGCAAGAACTCGGAACTCTACTATATCGACTTCTCAGCCGACGCCCTGCGTCTTGGCGGTTCGGCATTCGCCCAATCGCTCAACACGATAGGCTCTGATGCCCCGACTGTCAAGGATGCCGGTTATTTCAAACAGGCATTTGCCGCCGTGCAGAGCCTTGTGAAGAACAACCGCGTACTGGCAATGCACGACGTTTCGGCCGGAGGCCTGGTAACCACCCTGCTTGAAATGGTGTTCGCCAACATGAACGGCGGCCTCAGCATAACCACCGAAGGGTTAGCCGATGGTGAAACCGACCTTGTGAAAATTCTCTTCGCGGAAAATCCCGCCGTTGTAATCCAGGTTGACGATGCCAAACGCCCCGTTGTGGAAAAGACCCTTTCCGACGCAGGTGTGAAATTCCATATCCTGGGCCGTCCTTCCGACGAACGTGTGCTGCTCCTTGAACATGAAGGCACCGAACGCCTGATGGGTATCGACCATCTGCGCGACGCATGGTTCGAGCCATCCTATCTGCTCGACAGCATCCAAAGCGGAGCGGAATGCGCCGCCATGCGCTTCGAAAACTATCGCAAGCAGCCTATACGCTACGCCATCCCTGCCGCATTCAACGGCACACTGGCATCACGCGGCATCGCCTACCGCCATGCAGTGGGCGAAGGAGCACCCCGTGCGGCAATTATCCGCGAAAAGGGCGTGAACGGTGACCGTGAAATGGCCTACTCCCTCTACCTCGCCGGTTTCGATGTCAAGGACGTCCACATGACCGACCTCATGAGCGGACGCGAGACATTGGAAGATGTCAATATGATAGTGTTCTGCGGCGGTTTCTCCAACAGCGACGTGCTCGGTTCTGCAAAAGGATGGGCAAGCGGTTTCCGTTGGAACGATACGGCAAAGGAAACACTCCGCAAATTCTACCGCCGCACCGACACCCTCAGCCTCGGCATATGCAACGGGTGCCAGCTCATGGTGGAACTCGGGCTGCTGAATGAAGGTGGAATCGACGCGGAAGTGCCTGCTGCGAAACGCGTGCGCATGGAACATAACATCTCACACAAGTTCGAATCGCAGTTCCTCGGCCTCACCATTCCAGCCAACAACAGCGTGATGCTCGGCTCCATGGCCGGAATGAAACTCGGCATCTGGGTGGCTCACGGCGAAGGACGCTTCATGCTTCCCGGCAGCCTCAAGGACTATAATGTCGCGGCTAAATACAACTATGCCGCCTATCCCGCCAACCCCAACGGGTCGCGCGGCGCGGTGGCAGCCCTTGCTTCGGCCGACGGCCGCCACCTTGCAATGATGCCTCACCTAGAGCGTGCCATCTTCCCCTGGCAGTGCGGTTTCTATCCCGCAAACCGCCGCAAGGACGAGGTAACTCCCTGGATCGACGCCTTCATCAACGCCCGCCGTTGGATCGAGGCCAGGAAATAACCCGGCTCCATATACTTGATACATCTAACAAAGTGACAGATATGAAGCAATTCCGTATCTGTCACTTCGTTTATATTATGTATAACCGTCATATCTCAGTCTCCACCTATCCAAAGGAACCCTGACAATTACAAGAATCCAGAATGAAACGAATCGACAAAGCAACCGAACGGAAACTATACTGGCTGTTCATCCCGATGGGGATGGTGGTAGTGTGGATAATTACTTATCTATGGTTCGATATCAACCTGCTTGAACGATGTTTCGGGGTTCACATAGATGTCCTTAAATGGTACAACCCTGCGCTCATAGGTGCTGTCATGATAGTTTTTGCAGGCTATTCCATAGCCGCTATAAGGCAGAAATGCTGGGGAGAACTGGCGATAGGCTTAGTAATATTTATTGTCCTGCTGCTGAATATGAGCAATATCTTCGTTGACATGTTACACCCGTAAAAATAGGCTGAAAGTGCGTCTCACAGTTGCGTGGGACAAGGCAAAATCGTAATTTTGCATGCTGTTATGAAATGTGGTTTTGACAACGAGAAATATCTCAAAATTCAGTCCGAACATATCAAAGAGCGCATAGCGCAGTTCGGCAACAAACTTTATCTAGAGCTGGGAGGAAAACTTTTCGACGACTATCACGCAAGCCGCGTCCTCCCCGGTTTCCAACCCGACAGCAAATTGCGCATGCTCAGCCAGTTGAGCGACCATGCTGAAATCGTAATCGTAATCAGCGCCCTCGACATCGAAAAAAACAAGGTGCGCAACGATTTGGGAATAACTTACGATATGGACGTGCTGCGCCTGCGCACCGAATTCCAAAACCGTGGTTTCCTTGTCGGCTCGGTTGTAATCACCCATTATAACGGGCAGAGCAGTGCCGACGCATTCCGTCAACGGCTTGAACGCCTGGGCATCACCACCTACTGCCACTACACCATCGAAGGATACCCCACAAACGTGGCACTCATCGACTCCGAAGAAGGGTTTGGCCGCAATGATTATGTGGTGACAACGCGCCCGCTGGTAATAGTCACCGCCCCTGGCCCGGGCAGCGGCAAAATGGCAGTTTGCCTCAGCCAGCTTTACAATGAACATAAACGCGGCATCGAGGCCGGTTATGCCAAATTCGAGACCTTCCCGGTTTGGAGCCTGCCGCTGAAACACCCTGTAAACATCGCTTACGAGGCTGCCACAGCCGACCTCAACGATGTGAACATGATTGACCCGTTCCATCTGGAAGCCTATGGCAAAACAGCCATCAACTATAACCGTGATATCGAGATTTTTCCCGTGCTCAATGCCCTTTTCGAAGGCATCTACGGCGAGAATCCCTATAAATCGCCGACCGATATGGGGGTGAACATGGTAGGCTTCTGCATCAATGATGACGAAGCATGCCGCGAGGCATCGAAAAACGAAATCATACGCCGCTACTTTACAGCGCTCAACCAGATGGCAGAAGGCGGATGCAACGAGTGCGAAGTAAATAAAATCAGCCTGCTGATGAACCAGGCCAAGATTTCCCCATCCTACAGAAAGCCGGTCATAGCCGCAAGGGAACGTGCGGCACAATGCGGCAAATACAGCTCCGCAATCGAACTTGCCGACGGCACTATTATCACAGCCGAATCAGGCGAACTCATGGGGCCTAGCGCGGCTTTGATTCTCAATGCCACAAAGCATCTTGCCGGAATCGACCACAATATAAAACTGATTCCGCAACACATGATCGAACCCATACAGCACACCAAGACAAACTATCTGCGCAGCCGCAACCCGCGCCTGCACACCGACGAAGTGCTGGTAGCCCTTTCGGTACTCAGCCCGCATGACGAAAATTGCCGCCGGGCACTTGAAAAACTTCCTGAACTGAACGGTTGCCAGGTGCATTCCACCGTAATGCTGGGTGAGGTCGACCGCAAAATTTTCAAAAAACTCGGCGTCGGGCTGACCTGCGACCCTGCAAAAAAGCACTGACCGGTCATTTCGATAACAATGTCATATACAATGATGGCGCTGTCTCAAAAAAACGACACAGCGCCATCATCGTATATCGACCTGTTATAACCGCATCCGCAATGCCATGGAAGCCCCACTAACCCTATTTAACCTAAAAATATTTGGCTACCAGCATGATTTTGAGTAACTTTGCAGCTGCCTTGATACGGGCGCAGCACTTTAGGTGCAAAATCATAACCGGCAACAGCCGTTTGCAAGAAAACATAAACCAAAACTTAATAACGACATTATGAGTTTAAACATCGTAGTTCTTGCCAAGCAGGTGCCCGACACCCGCAACGTAGGAAAAGATGCTATGAAGGAGGACGGCACCATCAACCGTGCGGCGCTGCCTGCCATCTTCAACCCCGAGGATCTCAACGCCCTTGAACAGGCTCTCCGCCTCAAGGACGCCAACCCTGGAACCAAAGTCACCATCCTCACCATGGGTCTTCCCCGTGCAGCCGAGGTTATTCGCGAAGCCATTTTCCGTGGCGCCGATACCGGTATAGTACTCACCGACCGCGCTCTCGGCGGTGCCGACACCCTTGCCACCTCCTATTCACTGGCACAAGCCATCAAGAAGATGGGCAATATCGACATGATGCTCTGCGGCCGCCAGGCTATCGACGGCGACACCGCACAGGTAGGCCCCCAGGTTGCCGAGAAACTCGGTCTCCCGCAGGTTACCTATGCCGAGGAAATCCTTGACCTCTCAAACGGCTATGTAACAGTCAAGCGCCGTTTGGAATCAGGCGTAGAAACGGTGAAAGCCCCCCTCCCCTGCGTGGTTACAGTAAACGGTTCGGCTGCCGAATGCCGCCCGCGCAACGCAAAACGCGTAATGCAGTTCAAGTATGCCGTTTCACCTTCTGAAAAAGAAAAACTTTCCGACGAACTCAAAGCCTTGGTCGACAAACGCCCCGGCCTGAACCTGCAGGAATGGAGCGCGGCCTTCGTCGAAGCCGATCCCGAACAAATCGGTATGCCCGGCTCACCCACAAAGGTAAAGGCTATTGAGAACGTGGTGTTTACCGCAAAGGAAAGCCTCTGCTTCACCGATGACGACACCCAGATTGAAAACCTCGTGAAAGACCTCATCGCCAACCACACCATAGGTTGATGAAACGGTCGGTTACACATTCCAAACACTGAAGCATTATGTCAGATCAGAATAACTTAATCGTATATTGCGAATTCGAGGACGGCAAAGTGGCCGACGTGAGCCTTGAGCTCCTCACCAAAGGCCGTCAGCTTGCATCGGAACTCGGGGTTAAGCTTGAAGCGGTGGTAGTAGGCGACAACCTCGAAGGTGTAGAAAACCAACTCTTCCCCTACGGGGCCGACGTTGTTTACAAGGTGGAAGACAAGCGTCTCTATCCCTACACATCCAACCCCCATGCTGCCGTATTGATTAATCTTTTCAAGGAAATCAAACCGCAAATCTGCCTTATGGGTGCCACATGCATCGGTCGCGACCTCGGTCCCCGCGTGTCATCATGCCTCCATTCGGGTCTTACCGCCGACTGCACATCGCTCGTTATCGGCGACCACAAAGACCCCAAAACAGGCAAAGAATATCAGAACCTCCTTTACCAGATTCGTCCTGCATTCGGCGGGAACATCGTAGCCACGATTGTCAACCCCGACTGCCGTCCGCAGATGGCCACCGTGCGCGAAGGAGTGATGAAAAAAGAAATCTTCAACCCCGAACACAAGGGCGAAGTAATCAACCTTGACGCGAAAAAATATGTGACCGACAGTGATTTCGTTGTTGAAATCATCGACCGCCACATCGAAAAGTCGAAAATCAATATCAAGAACTCCCCCATCATCGTTGCCGGCGGTTACGGTATCGGCAGCAAGGAAGGGTTCGACATGCTCTTCGACCTGGCCAACGTGCTTGGTGCCGAAGTCGGCGCAACACGTGCCGCCGTCGACGCAGGGTTCGCCGAGTATGCACGCCAGATTGGCCAGACTGGTGTTACCGTGCGCCCCAAACTCTATATCGCATGCGGTATCTCGGGGCAAATCCAGCACATTGCCGGAATGAAGGAAAGTGCAATCATCATTTCCATCAACAACGACCCCGACGCCCCCATCAACGCCATCGCCGACTATGTGATTACCGGCAACTACGAGGATGTGGTTCCCAAACTCATCAAATATTACAAGAAAAACTCTAAGTAACCTATTATAGCCATGGCTAATTTCTATACGGACAATCCCGACCTCAAACTTCACCTCCAGCATCCGCTGATGCGTAAAATCGTAGCCCTCAAAGAGCGCGATTTCGCCGATGCAGAGAAGTTTGACTATGCGCCGCTCGATTTCGACGACGCTATGGACAACTATAACCGAGTGTTGGAAATCGTAGGCGAACTTTGCGGCACAACAATCGCCGACAATGCAGAAGGTGTTGACCACGACGGCCCCACGGTAGCCGACGGACGCGTAACCTACGCCCCCGGCACACAGGAAAACCTCGACGGATGCCGCAAGGCCGGTTTGATGGGAATGTCGATGCCCCGTCGTTTCGGAGGCTTGAACTTCCCTATCACCCCCTACATCATGGCTGCCGACATCGTGAGCCGTGCCGACACCGGGTTTGAAAACCTTTGGGGATTGCAGGACTGCGCCGAAACGCTCTATGAATTCGGCACCGAAGACCAGCGCGAACGCTATATCCCCCGCGTATGTGCCGGTGAAACGATGTCGATGGACCTTACCGAACCCGATGCCGGTTCCGACCTTCAGTCGGTGATGCTCAAGGCCACAGAACAACCCGACGGCACATGGCTGCTCAACGGTGTGAAGCGCTTTATCACCAACGGCGATGCCGACATCCACCTCGTGCTCGCCCGTTCGGAGGACGGCACAAAGGACGGCCGCGGCCTCTCGATGTTCATCTACGACAAACGCCAGGGTGGCGTCAACGTGCGCCGCATCGAAAACAAACTCGGCATCAAGGGCTCACCCACATGCGAACTCGTTTATAAAAACGCGAAAGCCGAACTCTGCGGCTCACGCCGTCTCGGCCTTATCAAATATGTGATGGCGCTTATGAACGGCTCGGCATCGCCGCACAAAGCGTCGGCGTAAGCGAAATCGCATATCGTGAAGCCGAAGCCTATGCAAAGGATCGCAAGCAGTTTGGCAAAGCCATCATCGAATTCCCCGCAGTGCGCGAAATCCTTTCGGTAATGAAAGCCAAACTCGACGCATCGCGCAGCCTTCTTTACGAGACCTCGCGTTATGTCGACCTTTACAAGGCTTACGAAGATATAGCCCGCGAGCGTTCGCTCACCCCTGAAGAGCGTCAGGAAATGAAGCTTTACAACAAGCTTGCCGACGCCTGCACCCCCCTTGCAAAAGGGCTTACAAGCGAATATTGCAACCAAAACGCCTACGACTGCATCCAGATTCACGGTGGTTCGGGCTTCATGAAGGATTATGCATGCGAACGCATCTACCGCGACGCCCGCATCACCTCTATCTACGAAGGCACAACCCAGCTACAGGTTGTGGCAGCAATCCGCCACGTGTTCACCGGCACCTACGGCCAGCTGATTTCCAACTATGCACAGATGGAAATCTCCGACGAGCTTCAGGCTCAGAAAGCCATCGTGGAAGGTCTCGTTGCAAAATACGAAGAAGCCGTGAAGAACGTTCATGAAACAGCCGACCCGGCCTACACCGATTTCATGGCACGCCACCTCGTAGAAATGGCAGGCGACATCGTGATGAGCTACCTGCTCATGACAGATGCCACCCGCTATAACAGCGAATCGCTTACCCGCAGCGCCAAGGTTTATGTAAACCTCGCTGCAGCCGACGTAGCCAAGCACTCGACCTTCATCGCCACTGTCGCACCTGCCGACATGGCACAATATGAGGCATAACCCCCGCACAGACATGTAAACCAAGCACGCCCCGGTCTCGGAATAACGACGGCCGGGGCGTCATAATTATCCACGCGACTATCATAAAAAAAACAACAGTAACAATAATGAATCATATCCTCTCTAACGAGTACCTCACAATCGAGGTATCCCCACATGGTGCGGAGTTGCAAAGTATCCGGAATAACCGCACCGGCCACGAATACCTCTGGCAAGGAAACCCGGCCTTTTGGGGCCGACGTTCCCCCGTCCTGTTCCCAATCGTAGGCTCGCTTTGGAACGGGGAATACCATACCGGCGGAAACACATACAAAATGAGCCAGCACGGGTTTGCCCGCGATATGGATTTCACCATTGTCGAAGAAACAGAAACCACGCTCAGGTTCAAACTCGACAGCACGCCTGAAACCCTCGCGGCATTCCCGTTCTGCTTTAGCCTTGAAATATCATATGAACTTAACGAAACCCGGTTGGAAGTAGGATGGATGGTAAAGAACCTCTCAGAAACCGTTATGCCCTTCCAGATAGGAGCTCATCCCGCATTCAATTACCCGGATTTCTCCACTGCCGACACTATACACGGGTATTTCTCATTGGGTGGCAACACAGAAACACGCTATGAACTTATCGAGTCGGCCGGTTGCCTGGGAAATGCCATGCATAACCTTGCTACCGATGCCGAAAGCATGTTGCCACTTACCGATAGGACATTCAGCCACGATGCCCTCGTCATAGGAAACAACCAGGTTCACCGTGTTTCATTGCTCACACCCGGCCGGACACCCTACCTCACCTTATTGTTCCGTGCTCCCGTATTAGGATTATGGTCGAAGCCAGGTGCCCCGTTTGTATGCATCGAACCGTGGTGGGGACGTTGTGACCGTGTGGGATTCGACGGAGACGCATCAACACGGGAATATATAAACCTGCTCGACCCTCGCAAAACATTCAAAGCAGGCTACTACATTCTCATCGACAACATCTGACCATTGCACTGCATCCTAGGCTCTATACAGCCCCATGAGTGCAAAAATCATATCCCCGCAGGCAGAATTTTCGACGTTTAATTTGAAAATCCTGCCGGCAGGGATATCATGCGGCCAACGTAATATTTTTTATGAATTACCTGTTACTTATATACGTTTGGCCAGTTATAACGCGGAATAAGCCGGGGTGAACGTATCGCCTTGAGACGGGTCGCCGGTTGACAGCCCTTTGCGCAGCCATCGTGAGCGCTGCGCCGAGGTTCCATGGTTGAAGGAATCGGGAACGGTGTAGCCACGTGCCCGTTTCTGAAGGTAGTCATCGCCGATTTTCGAAGCGGCATCGATAGCTTCCTCTATATCGCCAGGCTCAAGCGAATTGAAACGTTTATTGTCATTATGTGCCCATACCCCGGCATAATAATCGGCCTGCAATTCAAGCCGCACGCTGATTTTATTGGCCTCGGCCTCACTGAGGCGCGCCATACGGTTATGGGCTTGGTCGAGCGTGCCAAGAAGGTTCTGCACATGATGCCCCACTTCATGCGCAATCACATAGGCATAGGCGAAATCGCCGTCGGCCCCTAAATTCTTACGCATATCCTTGAAAAACGACAGGTCAAGGTAGACCGATTTATCAGCCGAGCAATAGAACGGGCCGGTCGAAGAGGTAGCGCCCCCACAGGCACTCTGCACAGCGTCAGTAAACAGCACTAGTTTCGGAGGCTCATAAGTAAGCCCGTTTTGCCTGAAAATCTCTCCCCACACATCTTCAGTCCCCGCTAGTATCTGCTTGGAAAAGATGGCAAGCTCCTCATCTTCCTGAGTAGGCACATAGGCAGACCGCTCACTCCCCCCTGAAAGCATAGAACCACCCTGCGACGTTATCACTTCTAACGGATTCCCTCCCGACATCCATGCTATGATTGCGGCGATAATCACACCGACCACGCCTCCTCCGGCAATTTTCCCTCCCAATCCCGACCGGCGTCCCCGCCTGTCATCGACATTACTGCTCTGTCGTCGTCCGTCGAGCCTCATAAACTTGTCATTTTTAATTAAATATCCTGCGTTTGTAACCCACCAAAGCCGGTAGGCCAAACCACTATACTTATAATTTCCAAAGTTAATAAAAAGTTCTTTCTTTTTCAGTAACTTTGTATAAACTTAGAATGAAACCATCATGGTTTCAGCATCATACACATCCCATAAACCATGAAACTACACTTCATATATAACAGAATCAACACCATCCTCGTTTCTATCGTCCTTGCTTCCACAACCTGCATGGCCGACAACCTTGTTTTGCGCTACGAACGGCCTGCCGATTTTTTTGAAGAAGCCTTGGTAATAGGGAACGGAACCCTCGGCGCCACCGTTTATGGCGGCATACGCAAAGACCGGCTTTCACTCAACAACATAACGTTGTGGACCGGAATTACCGCCTCTGCAGCCACCCCGTTGCCATCCCCTGTAATCATAGCGAACGGAGAAACCGCCATCCCGCCACAAACACCTCCGGGAGAATCGTCCATCATTACATTTTCAAACACCCATTCAGACCATCCAGACCATCCACTTCAACAAAAATAAAAAAAATTGATGCAGGAGTTTGGTAGATTCAAAAAACATTCGTACCTTTGCTGTCGCAAAAACAAAATGGTACCATGGCCGAGTGGTTAGGTAACGGTCTGCAAAACCGTCTACAGCAGTTCGATTCTGCTTGGTACCTCTGAGATATCGGGTTTCGACTTTGAAATGAAGTCGAAACCCGATGCTTTTACATGAAATTTTCATGGCCTGACAGCAAGGTTTGTCGGCGTTTTTCCGTAACTTTGTAAACCAAAGTTTTTTTTTGAAAAGGTTGCCGACGCCAAAGGCAGACAACAAGGGTGTGTTTGAATTAAAACATAATCTTCAGATAATATATCTTGGGGAACAACATACTCCCGATGTTGAAATGGCTTGGATTATTTATCTTACTTTTTGCATTACATCTGAAAAATGAAATACATTGGAGCACATGTTTCGGTCGACGGCGGCGTTGCAAATGCACCGTTACGCGCCTCCGACACAGGCATGAAAGCTTTTGCATTGTTCACACGGAATCCGTCGAGGTGGAAATCGGCGCCTATCACCGACAAGGAAGCGGCGCTGTTTCGCCAAAGATGCGACGAACTAGGCTATAACCCGGAGTTCATACTGCCCCACGACAGTTTCCTCATCAACCTAGGTTCTCCCGACCCCGACAAGCTGGCCATGTCGCGCAATGCATTCCTCGACGAGGTTCACCGATGCAACCAGCTGGGACTTACGATGCTTAATTTCCATCCAGGATCACACCTGAATGTGGTTTCAGAGGATGAATGCATCAAAACAATCGTTGAATCCCTGAATATAATTCTTGACCAGACCGAAGGAGTGATGGCTGTGGTTGAATCAACCGCAGGCCAAGGCTCGAATCTCGGATACAAATTCGAACACCTTGCTGCCATAATCGACGGCGTGGAGGATAAAAGCCGTATCGGGGTATGTGTCGACACATGCCATACATTTGCCGCAGGCTACGACCTTGCAACACCCGAAGGCTATGCCGCTACATGGGATGAATTCGACCGTATAGTCGGCTTCCGACATCTGCGCGGTATGCATATCAACGATTCAAAAAGGGGGGTCGGGTCACGCGTCGACCGCCATGCCCCGGTTGGCAAAGGGGAACTCGGCGAAGAATTCTTCCGACTGCTGATGGCCGACACCCGCATGAACAATATACCGCTGATTCTCGAAACCCCGGATGAAGAAATCTGGGGTCAGGAAATCAACTGGCTGTACTCTTTGGAAGGGGCGCTCTGACTACTGCAATCTGACATCCCCCATAAACCAAAATCAAACCACTTATAGCTTATTTACATCCTAAAATACTTACATTCAGCTATTCATCACAGCTTCAACTATCATGAAAACTAAACCCGACCTGAGTTTTTGGAAACTTTGGAATCTGAGCTTTGGATTTTTCGGCGTGCAGATTGCATATGCATTGCAAAGCGCCAATGTAAGCCGAATTTTCGCCACATTGGGCGCCGACCCGCATGACCTCAGCTATTTTTGGATTCTACCCCCTCTGATGGGGATTATCGTACAACCGATTGTAGGCACCGCATCCGACAGGACATGGAACCGCTTCGGCCGCCGCCTTCCCTATCTTATAGCAGGCGCATTGGTTGCCGTGCTTGTTATGTGCCTCCTCCCTAATGCAGGCAGTTTCGGGCTCGCCGTGTCATCGGCCATTCTAATCGGCCTGGCAGCCCTGATGTTGCTTGACACGTCAATCAACATGGCCATGCAACCCTTCAAAATGCTTGTGGGCGACATGGTCAATGAAAAACAAAAGGGACTTGCCTATTCCATTCAGAGCTTTCTTTGCAATGCAGGCTCTATCGTAGGTTACGTGTTCCCCTTCCTTTTGACCTGGATCGGGTTCCAAAACACTGCGGCAGCAGGCGTGATTCCCGAAACCGTGGTATTCTCCTTCTATTTCGGCGCGGCAATCCTGCTATTATGCGTGGTCTATTCCCTTGCCAAAATCAAAGAATGGCCACCGCACACCTATGCCGAATATAACGGAGGGTCTGACACATCTGCAAAAGGTCCTAAAGAAAACACAAACCTGATCAAGCTTCTTGTAAAAGCCCCGTCAACATTCTGGACTGTCGGTCTGGTTCAATTCTTCTGCTGGTTCGCCTTCCTGTTTATGTGGACTTATACGAACGGCACAATAGCTAAAAACGCCTTCGACTGCCCCGAAACCACCACCATCCACGGCATAGAGCAAATGGCTGGGAACAACGTATTGGAATCATACACCGCCAAATACGTGCTTACAGCCGACTCGCAGATTGTTGTTGCCAACGGGAAAGCCGCCGTTGCCGGTATTCTTACCCATGACGGCAAATTCATCGAGGCCACCGACGTTGTAAGCCTTGTGTCGGATATCGATACTTGCCACATTGCAACAGGCTTACTTGATATTGCAGTGCCTGCAACCGGTGTAGAATTCCGCACACCGATAGTGACCGACGGTATGATTGCCACAACCAACGGCATTGCCGGTTACCGTTTCAACGAACCCATCAGCTGCAATGGCCTGACATTGCTAATCAACGGGGAGGAACGCATACATCCGGCCGAAGTCACAATTGTTGACCGCCTGTCGCGCCTTAACGGCCCAACCGGCCTCATACTCGCCGATATATACACCCACGACCCGAATTCGGGCGCACTTTTCCTCGACGGTACCAAGCACGTCACCCTGTCCGACCCGTCGCAGTCGCGTTTTGAAACAAGCGTGGTGCTGAACACAGAGTCAACACAATATAACGATGCCGGCAACTGGGTAGGCATTTTGTTTGCAGTGCAAGCCATCGGCTGGGTTCTGTGGGCGGTAGCGCTACCGATGTTCCGTAACCGTAAATTCTCCTATTCACTCAGCCTGTTGCTAGGTGCAGCCGGATTCATTTCGGCAGGATATTTCACCAATCCCTACATGCTTTTCGCCTCATTCGCACTCATCGGATGCGCATGGGCCGCTATGCTGGCATGGCCGTTCACAATCCTGACCAATTCACTTAAGAGTGGAAACATAGGCGCATACCTCGGCCTGTTCAACTGCTCGATATGCATACCGCAGATAGTAGGCGCCCTGCTCGGGGGCTGGATATTGTCGATGCTCGGCTCCCCCGACCAGCTGGCACCGCAATATATGATGATGGTGATTGCAGGAATCGCACTTGTAATAGGTGCGATAGCGGTTACCTTCATCAAAGAAACGAAACCTGAACACAACGAGTAAGAGATTGTCTAAAAATTTTCCCAAAAGCAATCAAAAATCAGAAAACTGATTTATACCATTGGTGCGGCAGCATGCATATCGCTTGCCGCATGCACAGGCAGCAGTGAGTATGATGCCTATGTGGAATCACTGAAAGCGCAGACCGCCGCAGTCGACACCATCTCTTCGGCACAATCCTATGCCGCATTCCTGGAGAACCTCGCCACCGAAGCAGCCGAATTCGCCGGAAAAGATATCAAACTCAATGAAAAACAGACAGAGGAAATCACCCGCCTGAGTGCAGAGCTTCAAAAGGCTATAACTGCCAAATATGAGAAACTCGCACAAACCCCGATGCCTCTCCCCTCCCACTTCCCGGTTGTGGATACAGATACC
>OFFI01001164.1_pt1 | contig 14972 bp, 16 predicted proteins | sample 1521351 | NCBI WGS metagenome assembly OFFI01 (sample SAMEA3504119, study PRJEB24116) | mouse gut metagenome | biome: mouse gut; feature: mouse-associated habitat; material: faeces | place: Denmark | collected 2011
TGGCTGGCGGTCTGCAGTCCAGTTGTACTGCATATTTAACCGGTGTGCAGTATAAGTTCAGAGGCAGAGGGACGTTTACCGCAAGATGGCGGGAATGAATTTGCGGACGCGCTCTGGAACGGCATGGTTTGACAGGCAAGGGGAAAACCCCTGCTGCAGGAATATCCTGCGGCAGGGGTTATTTTGTTGGAAAATTTTAAAATGGGTCTTGCGTCCGGGAAGAGAATCTGATATGATAATGATATCAGAAAAATATGTATTTAGTATCCTGATAAAAGCAGTTACCGGAAGAGGAGGAGAAAATGCGATGACTGAAAAAATTTTGAACGGAAAAAAGAACGGTATGAAGGTGCTTCTGACCATGTTGTTTTTGTATGTGGCGGACATTGCGGCGTTTGTGCTCTCTGTCATAAAGGTGCAGGAGAACGGCTCTCCCTGGGCCGTGGCGGGTATTGTGGCAAGCAGCATCTTCTTTTGTCTGGGATGGATTGTCTTCTGCGGTCTGAAGGAGATTAATCCTCAGGAGGCGTTAGTGCTGACTTTGTTTGGGAGGTATGTAGGCACCCTGAAGGAGAGCGGTTTTTACTGGGTGAACCCTTTCTGTACCGGCATGAATCCGGCGTACAGAACCAAGCTGAGCCAGAGCGGGGATGTGTCCAGCCTGGGATCACTGCCCCAGGTGGTGAACGGCGCTCAGACAAACATGACCGGTGTGGAGTTGCTGAACAAGAAACTATCGCTGAAAGTGATGACTCTCAACAACAGCAGGCAGAAGATCAACGACTGCCTGGGCAATCCTGTGGAGATTGGCATTGCCGTGACATGGAAGATTGTGGACACGGCCAAGGCGGTGTTCAATGTGGACAACTACAAGGAATTTCTCTCCCTTCAGTGCGACAGCGCTCTGAGGAATGTGGTGCGCGTATACCCCTATGACGTGGCGCCCAATGTGGACACCACCGGGGACGGCATGGCGGATGAGGGCAGCCTGAGGGGCTCCAGCGAGGTGGTGGCCAGGAGAATCCGGAATGAGATTCAGGACAGGGTGAACGAGGCGGGGATTGAGATTGTGGAGGCAAGGATCACCTACCTGGCTTACGCCCCCGAGATCGCGGCTGTGATGCTTCAGAGGCAGCAGGCCTCCGCCATCATCGACGCACGCAAGATGATTGTGGACGGCGCGGTGGGCATGGTGGAGATGGCTCTGGAACGTCTGAGTGAGAAGGACGTGGTGCAGCTGGACGAAGAGCGGAAGGCCGCCATGGTATCCAATCTTCTGGTGGTGCTGTGCGGCAATCACGACGCACAGCCGGTGGTGAATTCAGGGAGTTTGTATTAAGTATGGCAGACAGCAAAAAGCAGGTCCCCCTGCGCCTTTCCACAAAGCTCTACGAGGCCATTGCAGCCTGGGCGGAGGACGATTTCAGGTCTGTTAATGGCCAGATAGAATACCTGCTCACGGAATGCGTCAGGCATAGGAGAAAAAAGAGTGCAGAGGCGGCGGAAGAGGCAGATCAATCCTGAGTGAGAAGAAGTACCAGTTCAGCGCCTGTCTGAACTGGTACAGAAGAGGTGAACTTCGGCAATATTTCATGGATAGCTATTCCATTTTTCAGGAATATGTGATATATTTAACAAGAACAGGCTTGTGCCGGAGTCTGAAGTTGTGCCGGAAGGCATATAAAAACAGGAGGTATGTAATTATGTTAGTATCTGCAACAGAAATGCTGAAAAAAGCAAAAGCAGGCCACTATGCAGTGGGACAGTTCAATATCAACAACCTGGAGTGGACCAAGGCTGTGCTGCTTACAGCGAAGGAGTGCAAGTCCCCCGTTATCCTGGGCGTTTCCGAGGGCGCAGGAAAGTACATGGGCGGCTATGATGTGGTAGTAGGCATGGTGAACGGCATGCTGAAGGATCTGGACATTGATGTACCCGTGGCGCTGCATCTGGACCATGGCTCCTATGATCACTGCTATAAATGTATTGAGGCAGGCTTCTCCTCCGTTATGTTTGACGGCTCTCATTATCCCATTGAGGAGAATGTGGCCAAGACCACGGAACTGGTGGCAGCTGCCCATGGCAAGGGTATCTCCATTGAGGCTGAGGTTGGTTCCATCGGCGGAGAAGAGGACGGCGTAGTAGGTATGGGTGAGTGCGCGGATCCCAAGGAGTGCAAGTCCATCGCTGATCTTGGCGTGGATTTCCTGGCGGCGGGCATCGGCAATATCCATGGCAAGTATCCCGAGAACTGGAAGGGCCTGAGCTTTGAGACTCTGGATGCTGTACAGCAGCTCACAGGAGATCTTCCTCTGGTGCTTCACGGCGGCACGGGCATTCCTGCAGACATGATCAAGAAGGCAATCAGCCTGGGCGTTGCCAAGATCAATGTGAACACCGAGTGCCAGCTGGCATTTGCCGACGCTACCCGCAAGTATATTGAGGCCGGCAAGGATCAGCAGGGCAAGGGCTTTGACCCCCGCAAACTCCTGGCTCCCGGTGCGGAAGCTATCAAGGCTACCGTGAAGGAGAAGATGGAACTGTTCGGATCCGTGGGCAAGGCGTAAATAGTCATACTGACAGTACCAAAAAAGGCAGCTCCCTGTTGCAGGAGGCTGCCTTTTTGAAGGTGTGTCCATAATCTCAGCGCAAGAATTTCAGTCAAGTTCTATACATATTCATTCGTCTTGGGGAAACTGTCCCTGAAAAGGGAGGATGCCAGGAAACCTTGGGCTCCCTGGCACTTATTATGAAAAAGTTGTTTAGTAAACTGTGACCTGCTCTGTTGATAATTATAGTATAGGGGAAAGAAATGGATAAATCATGTTGATAATATAAAGTTTAATTGAATGAATTGTGAACAAAGTGTGAAGGGCTGCCTGGCTGTCATCTTGTCCGGGAGGGTAAGCTGACGATTACGGTTACTCTATAGAACCCATTATCATCCCTCACCTCAGCAGCCACGTTTTTCAACATACGTCTGTGCATGATTTTGCAAAATGATTCGGGAGATAATGGGTCACAAATATCTTTCTAACTATGGAGGAAAAGAAAAAAGCAATTTAGAGTTTTTCCGGTTCTGGATAATCCACGCCGAAAGTATCTACGGTGACAGTCTTCATCACTTGATTTTCCAAGGGTTTGTCGGAATAATCGGTGGCTGTCTCGGCAATGCGGTCTACGATATCCATACCTTCTATTACCTTTCCAAACGCCGCATAGCTGCCGTCCAGATGGGGGGCGTTCTTGTGCATAATGAAGAACTGGGACCCTGCGGAGTCGGGATGTCCGGATCTGGCCATGGAAAGCACTCCCTGGGTGTGCTTTAAGGAGTTAGGCACGCCGTTCTGGGCAAACTCACCCTTGATGCTGTAGCCGGGGCCGCCCATGCCGGAACCCTCAGGACAGCCGCCCTGGATCATAAAGCCCTTGATGACCCGGTGAAAGATCAGACCATCATAGAAATTTTTGTTGATGAGGCTGATAAAATTGTTTACGGAGATGGGAGCGGAATCAGGGTACAGCTCCAGACGGATCACGCCTCCGTTCTCCATGGTGATGGTGACAACAGGATTTTTTTCCATAATAGATGTCCTTTCTGATGAAAATATTGTATAATAAAGGAAGTGTCTCCAAATAACTGATACAAGTCTAATGCATTTTTTATTGATTTCTCGGGGTTCTTGTAAAGCAAGCTGTATCAGTTATTTTCCGACAGTTCCTAAAGCATTGTAACCTATAAATGGCTCAGCGTAAAGAGGGAAGTGGAGAAGTTTGCCGTATTTCAAGGAAATACATTTCACGACGGAGGGGAAGGAAGCGGTACTCTATGTGACGGATCATGCCGAAGAGGCCGGGAGACTGCGCCGGGAGGGGGAGGCGGTGCTGATCTATCTTCACCAGGGGAATACAGACCAGGACTTTTCCCGGTATCTGTTTGCGGTGGAGGATCCGGAGGATCTGGAACAGGAATATGTGGAGCGGGTTTACCGCAGGCTGAAAGGCCTCCCCTGGCATATTCTGGACACGGACAGATGTCTGGTCAGGGAGACCACGCCGGAGGATGTGGGGGCATTTTACCAGATCTACAGCGATCCTGCCATTACCAGATATATGGAAGGGCTCTACCCGGAGGAGGAGCAGGAGAGACGCTACATTCGGGAATATATTGAGAAGGTCTATACCTACCATGGATTCGGCGTCTGGACCGTGGTGGACAGGGACAGCGGCGCAGTGATCGGCAGGGCCGGTTTTTCCTACAGGGAAGATTTCCCGGATCCGGAGCTTGGATATATTATCGGCGTTCCCTGGCAGAGGCAGGGATATGGGACGGAAGTGTGCCGGGCGGTGTTGGGCTATGGCTGGAGAGCTCTGGAATTTGAACAGGTGCAGGCCCTGGTGGAGACTGAGAATCAGGTTTCCCTGAGGCTGTGTGAAAAACTGGGATTCCGATACGAGAAGTCCCTGGCTCTGCAGGGAAAAAACTACCACCTTCTGCTGTGCCGACGAAAGACGGGAAGCACGTTTCCAACGGGTGCAGGTCCCATTTGAAGTTTGGAGGACATATCAAAAATGATTGATTTACAAGATAAGAGTACCTGCCCTACCCTTGAGGAGATCGGTGAATATGTTAGAAATCCGGTTTTTATGCGTAATCCCTTGGGTGCAAAAAATAACGATAGCCCCTCTGAAAAACAGGCTATCGTTATTTTTTACACTATGTTTACTCTACCGTCCATAGAAAATCTGTGCAATGGGGGAGTCCGGGGAGAGGATGACCGTCTTGTTCCCGCCCTGCATGGAGAGTTTCAGGGCGTCCAGGCTCCGGACAAAGGAATAGAATTCCTGTTTAGAGGTATCGTTATAGGCTTCTGAGAGGATTCTCATATACTCTGCCTCGCCCTCTGCAATCAGGATGGCAGCCTCTTTTTCCGCCTCCGACAGCAGCACAGTCACTTCCTTGTCTGTGGTGTTCCGGATAATCTGGGCCTCGGAATTTCCTTCTGCGGTATAGGTGGCGGCAATGTTGTCACGCTCGGATATCATGCGCTCGTACACTGCGGCCTTGTTGTCCCCTGGCAGATCCAGTTTCTTGGTCTCGAAGGAGAGCAGCTCAATGCCGTACTGGTCCAGGGAACTTCCGATATTGGCGATAACGGCTGCCGACAACTCTCCGTCACGCCCGGAGATCACCTCGTCCTGGGTGGTGCTGCTGATGACGTTTTTTGTGGAGTTGTACACAATGGCATCCAGTCTGCTTTCGGCATTGGCAATGGAAGAATTCAGGGTCTGGGCAAACTTTTGGGGGTCAGAGATCCTCCACAGGATGTAGCTGTCGCAGATCATGGTTTTCTTGTCGCTGGTGATTACATCCGAGGAGGGCAGGTCGTAAAGCAGGGTATTCCTGGGCAGTTTATCCACACTCTGGATAAATGGCAGCTTAAAACTTATGCCTGCCTGGGATACAATATGGTCAATTCTTCCAAACTGCCGGATAAGGCTGTATTCATTTTCCTGGGTTACTACAATGCTGGAGGCGCCTGCCACAAGGAGCACCAGAGCTCCCACAATGAGTAAGATTCTTTTTGCGGTCTTCATAAACAGTGTCCCTCCTTAATTTTCGGACTGAATGCCGTCGGTGTTCTGTATCCCGGCGTTGTGTGTACCTGTATCAGAGCTGCCTCCGGAAGTTCCGGTGAAGGACTCCAGGGGATAGAAGGTCTGCACACTGCCATCGGAGCCCTGGATAAGCACTTTCAAGCCTGGCAGCACGTCCTCCATGGTCTCATAGAACATGCGCTGTTTGGTGATGGCGGGATTTTTCACATACTCCTGGTACATGGCGTTAAAACGGGACACCTGCGCGGTGGCCTCATTGATGCGCTCGGTTCTGCGGGCTTCCGCATCCTTGATGATGCCGTCGGCCTGGGCCTGCGCGGAGGGAAGCTGTTCATTGCGGTACTTGTTGGCATTGTTCAGGGCGGTCTCCTTGCCCTGCTTTGCCGTCTCCACCGCCTTGAAGGCCTCCATGATTTCCACGGTGGGCGGCTCGGAATCCTGAATGGTGATGTTGACCAGCTGGATACCGATGTCCTGGGTCTCCAGGCGGCTTAAAATCATCTCTTTGATGGCGGCCTGGATCTCGTTTTTGCCGGTTGTGAGCACATCGTCCACAGGATAGCTTCCGATGACGGTGCGGATACAGCTTTGGCTGATGTTGCGCAGAATGCCCAGAGGATCCCGGGAACCATAGAGTGCTTTTACAGGGTCGCTGTAACGGTATTCCACATAAAAGTCCACATCAATAAAGTTGAAATCCGACGTGATCATCAGAGATTCATCTTCATTGAGCTCATTGTCAGAAGTGTCGTAGCCGATGCTGAAACCCTGGATGGTGGTATTTACTTTTTTGACCTGCTGCAGGAAGGGAATCTTAAAATGCAGTCCGGGATCCGTCACCGCCTGAGCCCGCCCCAGAGTGATCAGCACTGCCTGTTCCTGCTCCTTGATTTCGTAGGTGGAATTGAACACCAACAGTGCCAGCACAAGAACGGCTATCACCGCCCCTACAATCTTTCCGACCGGAGTCTTCCTGCCCGGAGTGCCGTCGGGGCCTCCCTGGCCCCCGTCCATTGTGGTAAAACCATTTCTTCTGTTGCGGAATGAATCGCCGCTCATATTGTTGTACCTCCTATTCCAGTGCCGTCCCAGGACTGATTCCAGTGCCGCCCCTGTCTATATTTGTTTGTTATGGTAATATAATAGTACAGAAGGGGAGGAGTGTCTATTAAATGGGGGTGAAAAGTTTCTTAAAACATTTACTGAAGCAGGCCCCTTGTCTGAAGTCTGGCGTGTATGTCACAAGCCGGAGATTTACCTGAAAGGCCGGAATAGCTCCAGTGCCTTGCCAGGCTGGTAGAAGCACTGGAACATTACGTCCAGGCCGAAGGCGTCATAGATACTCCCGAAAAGTTCGTTTCCAAAGCTGTAAATCGGCGTCTGTTCCAGAAATGCTTTCTCCTGCGGATAAAGGCGGGGATTCCACCAGTATGCCATGAACTGTCTGTTGATTTCCTCCTCCGAAATCAGCCCCTTTTCAATCTTTCTGACAGTGTCTTGAAAAAGGGAGAGATGTTCTGAAAAGTGCCTGTTAAGGATGAGCATGGCCGGAATACCGATATTGGCATCCAGGTCAGGATTCAGTCTTTTTGATACCACTCCCTCTGCGTTGTTGCAGAATTTTATGGCCATTCCCTCGCCGGTGAAACGGAAGATGTACCGCTCCAGGATGCTGAATTTCTTCGTAAAGGACTCATAAGCACCCATCATCTTCAAAGTCTGCAGATGGTGCATTTCGTGCAGGATGACAAAGGGCAGTTCCTTCATGGTGCAGTATGTTTCGATTCCAAACAAATCTAAGTGCAGCGCATTTTCATGTACATAGCCGAAAGAGGGACCGAAGCTGAGGGTGGAGATTACGTATGAGTCGTCTATATTCACGTCGCCGGGGAACATGGCCCGGAGTCTGTCTTGGAGATTAAGCAGGTTCTTCTCTGTAAGCATATCCATAAGCTTGGAATATCTGTCCTGATACTTTTGCGGATGGGCCGCGCAGTCCAGCCACAGCTTGTGTCTGTCCAGCAGTGCAGTTTTGCGGTCAGGGCACAGTTCGGGAATGTCCTCTGGGGGGATGGTTTTGAAACGGGAGAAATAGGATACAAGAGGTTCCCTGGAGTCCAGACCGTATCTTCTGGCTTCAAAGAGATAGTCCTCATGGTTGAAGATATCAGCTGCAGCCTGTAAGTCTTTCTGGCCTGTGCCGGATTCTGTCACATATTTGAGCATCAACGGGATACTGGATGTTCTGAGTTTCATTGTCGGCTCCTCCATAACCATGCTGTTTGGCTAAATCTTGTCAAATAACCTGACTTACAAGCGAAACAGCGCTGATGATTAAAATAATTATTAAGCATTTAACTGTCAAGTCATTTACATCTCATTGATTTTGTATTAAATTATAGAAGTACATAGGAAAATTTCTTGTATGTGTTTTGAGTGAGTCAACTCTATTTTAACATACAATTCAGGATTGGTAGAGGTAACGCAAATGGATATATCCCTTTTCTCCAATGATTATATTGTACGCCGCCTGGAAAAAACGGACGTGACAGATATCTGTTTACTGTGCAGTGAAAATAGCTTGTTTTATCAATACTGTCCTCCCTTTGTGACCGAACAGAGTATTATGGACGATATGAAAGCCTTGCCGCCAAATAAAGAAATGTGCGACAAGTATTATATAGGGTACTACAAAGGGAAAGAATTAATTGCCATAATGGATTTTATTATGGCATATCCAGATGAAAAGACTGCTTTTATCGGCTTTTTTATGACAGCGACAGCGATTCAGAATACGGGCATTGGAAGCGGCATAATTGATGATTTATGTCGCTATCTGACCGAAATCAGGCTTTCAAGTGTACGGCTTGGTTGGGTTAAAGGCAATCTCCAGGCAGAACATTTTTGGCGTAAAAACAATTTTAAGGAAACAGGGATTACGTATGACACGGATCGCTATACGGTCGTTGTAGCTCAGCGGGCTTTATAAATTCCAGTTCGTAGAATTGTAGCCAGCTGAAAATTTAATAGTATACATTGGGGTTTTTACTGAAAGCCAGGCAAGGGGACGGTTGACTGACTGTCCGGTGCGGAAAGGGGAGGAGTCTGATGAAGAGGGTTTTGGTGGTGGACGATGAGAGGGATATCCGGCTGTTGTTAAAGGAAACCCTTGCTATGGAGGGATATGAGACCGATTTGGCGGCGGACGGCGCGGAGGCGGTACGGCTGCTGGAAAACGGGCCGGATTTAATCCTGCTGGATATATACGGATACCAGGTGTGCCGGGACATACGCTCCCGCACAGACGCGCCGATTGTCTTTTTGTCCGCCAGGGTGGAAGAGGCGGACCGTATTATGGGCCTGAAAGTAGGCGGGGACGATTATATCATGAAACCTTTCAGTATGGACGAGCTGCTGGCCAGGATCGAGGCCCATTTCAGGCGGGAGGAGAGGGCTGCGGGAAGGGAACTGCGGGAAGGGATATTGCAGGTGGATTTTGCCGGACGAAGGATATTGGTGGAAGGGCGGGACGCGGGACTGACCCGGACGGAGTATGACATAGCGGAGCTTTTGTTCACCCATAAAGGGAATGTTTTCGACAGGGAGCGGATATATGAGCGGGTAAGGGGCTATGAAAGGGAGGCTGACGCCGCAATCGTCACGGAGCATATACGCCGCATCCGCAGGAAGCTGGAAAACACGCAGGGGCAGGAATATATTGAGACGGTATGGGGGGTGGGATATCGATGGATTGGTTAGAGAAAATAGCGGGAGAGCTGACAGGGCGTATGAAAGATGCCTCTCTGGCCAAGAGCCTCTTCTATTATATGGCCGGGGGTTGTGTGGCGGGGCTGATTGTCTGGATTTTTGCCAGGAATCTGGTATAGGGTGCTTGCTGGGGAGTCTATTGCCGACTGGAGCCAGCGGCAAAGCAGCCAGGTATATGCCAGAAGGGATATCACAAGTCTGCTTTGGCTGATATACTGGTCCGGCCAGTATATTTTTGCGCCGGCCGCCTGTATGGCTGCCGGATGGGGATTCCTGCACAGAAAGCTCTATCCGGCTCTGGATGTGGTGAGGAACGGCTTGAATTATATGGCATTAGGGGATTACGGGCGTGAAACGGCATATTTTGCCGGGGACGAGATGGGAATGCTCTGCCGTGACCTGGAACGGCTCCGCAGGCGGCTGGCGGAGGAAAAGAGAGATAAATGGGCGGACGAAGAAATTCAGCGCAGGATTAACGCGGCGTTCGCCCATGATATCCGCACGCCTTTGACGGTTATCTCAGGATGTACGGAGTTCCTGCAGCATTATGTGCCCAAGGGCAGGGTGTCCCGGGAGGAAATACTCCAAAAGCTTTCCGTCATGCGTCATCAGGAAGAGCGGCTGTTACGCCATTGTGCCACCATGACAAAGATTTTCCGGGAGGAGGCCAGAGAAGTCTCGGGAAGATGGATTTCGGGAGGGGGATTTACGGAGGGACTGGCCGCGGAAGCCAGGGAACTGGCGGCCCGGAAGGGGATGACCTGCAAGGTGTCGGTCCGGAACATCTACACAGAGATGTTCGCGGACGCAGGACTGATAGAGGAGGTTTTTGACAACCTGGTTTCCAACGCTCTCCGCTATGGGGTGGAAGGCATTGAGGTGGAGATGCGCTGTGAGGAGAGGATGTTTGTGATATATGTGGCTGACGACGGGAGAGGCTTTTCGGACAGGGCGCTGCGCCATGCCACGGAGCCTTATTTTAGTGAGGACAAGGAGGACGGGGAACACTGCGGAATCGGTCTCTCCGTCTGCCGGATGCTCTGCGAGAAACATGGCGGCGGCCTGAGGCTGGTCAACAGCATTGGGGGAGGGGCGATTGCTTCCGCGGAATTTCTGGTGGCCGGACGTTATGGTGGGCGGATTACACGGCTTCCAGGCGTCCGCATGCGGGTGGAATGATGATTCAGCAAAGGCTTGGAATTGCTTAAGGGTTTATTTAGGAAACGTAGGGTTTTTGTAGATATTTTTCCACTATACTTTCGGATGTAGACAGTGTGGGAAGAATTTCTGAATCTCACACTCGGATTGTCAGGGAAGTTTGAAAGTAATGGGAGAAAGGAAAATGCTATGGCGGCACAGATTCAGATTCATAACCTATCAAAGTCCTTTGGAAAAAAGCAGGCGCTGCGGCAGGTGGACCTGACCATAGGGGAGGGTATGTTCGGCCTGCTGGGGCCCAACGGGGCCGGTAAAACCACATTCATGAAAATTCTTACCACTTTGCTGCGGAAGTCGGAAGGAGAGGTGGTAATATGCGGCGTGCCTGTGGAGCGCGCCACGGAAGTACGGAGGATGACCGGCTATCTGCCCCAGGATTTTTCCATGTACGGAAATATGTCCGCACAGGAGGCGCTGGATTATCTGGCGGCGCTTTCCGGCATGTCCAGGGCTCAGCGCAGGGAGAAGGTGCCTGAGATGCTGGAAAAGGTCAATCTGCTGGAACAGAGATCCACCCGGGTGAAGGCCATGTCGGGAGGGATGAAGCGCCGACTGGGCATTGCGCAGGCTATCATACACGACCCCAGGGTGATTATCGTGGATGAGCCGACAGCGGGCCTGGATCCGGAGGAGCGGGTGCGTTTCCGCAACCTGCTGTGCGAGATCGCCAGGGACCGCATCGTGCTGCTTTCCACCCATATCGTGGGCGATATTGAGGCCACCTGTGAGAATATCGCGGTCTTGAACAAGGGGGAGGTGATTTTCCGGGGGACGGTGGGGGAGCTTCTTCGCTCGGTGGAGGGGAAGGTGTACACCGTGGAAGTTTCCGCCCGGGAACTGGAAGCAGTGAAGCAGCGGTATCTTGTTACGGGCATCTTGAATACAGGAAGCACGGCCAATGTGAAAATCATCTCCCAGGAGCCGCCTTTCGCCGGGGCGAAGCTTTGCGATGGGGATGTGGAGGACGCCTATATGCACCTGATGCATGGAAAAACCAGTTAAGCGCGCCACGGGATTTGGAACGGGCAGAGAAAAGGGCGGGTGAGGAATAGGACGGGGCAGGGAAACCGTAAATCATAGAAAGGATATGGTTCAAGATGATTGGGACTTTGTTTGTAAAGGAATGCAGGCAGATATTGAAAAGCCTGGTTTATTATATATATCTGGTGATTTTCGTGGTGTTTATCACCAGCCAGATGAGTGGGACGGAGTGGATAGACGAGTTGGATGAGCCACAGCCGGGACAGCAGAATTATGGGTATGGGCTTTCCGACTCGGAGAGCGTTCTCATGGAGACGGGCCTGGAGAAGCTTTTTGAGGAAGTCAGGGGCAGAAGTTTTTTGACATATCCCTTCGGTTTTGCGAAGGATGTGGTGCCGGACAACAGCGAACTGGAGGAGATTACCGAGATTCTGGAATACTGCACCGGTACGGACATGATGGGGTTGGAGGAGGCTTATACCGCATACTGGATGGGAGTTGAGGGGGAGATGGTGGATTATGAGACATATATGCGCCATTTGGAGGGCTGGCATATCCCGGTCAGGGAAGGGCTTTCCTACGATGAGTTTCTGGCTGGTATGGAGCAGGTGTCTCAGATTGTGGGCAAGGGGAGCATGTATGACGGCAGATATGCGCATTATGCCAAGGAACCCTTAAGCTATGAGGACGCAATGCAAAGCTATAGGGAATTGTGCGAAAAGGACGGGGTGACGGGGGCGCAGATGCGTCTGTTCTGCGATTATGCGGGTATCATCGTGGCGTTCCTTCCGATTTTCGTCGGGGTCGCCTCCTGCCTGCGCGACAGGCGCGCCAAGGCGGACGAGGTCATTTACTCCAAGGCGGTATCCGGTTTCACGCTGATGGCAAGCCGTTATGCCGCTAATGTGGTGATGGTGTTCGTTCCTGTGGTAATCTGGGCCTTTCTGGCACAGATGCCCTGTGTCTATGAGGCGGCCTCCCGGGGCATCGCCGCGGACGGATTTGCCTTTCTCAAATACAGTGTCATATGGCTGCTTCCGGTCATTATGGTCGTACTCTCGGCTTCTTTCCTGATAACGGAAGCCACGGACACCATTCTGGCGATACCGATCCTGTTCGCAGGGGGAATCGCCTCCCTGTTTTCGGCATCTATCCTTACCGGTGATTTCGGCTGGAAGCTGATAGCGCGCTGGAATGAATTTGGGGGGTACGGCCGATTTGCCCAGGAAGCGGGCCAGTTGTACCTGAACAGGGGTCTGTATGTGATTTTGGCGGCGGCGGGTATCTTTCTGACTGTGCCGGTATATGGGAAGAAGAGGGAAGGGGGTTCCGGGCCAAATGGAAAAATACAAAAAAACCGTGGGTAGTTTTCTGCGTTATCAGTACCTGCCCCATCTGGCAGCCGCCGTAGTGTTCCAAATCGGGGCAGGGGCGATTCTGAGTTTTCGCAACCTGGATGCCCAGGGTGCGGCCAAGGTTATGGAGATGTATGCCTGCCTGTGCGGAATTATACTGCTGATTCCGGTCTTTGTGCCGGAATCAGACAGGGCTGTCTGGCAGTTGGAGCAGTCCAAGATGACTCCCATGTGGAAGCTGTACCTGGGGCGTGTGGCGGTGGCGACGTTGCTTGTGGCGGTGGTGGCAGGCATATTTATTCTGCGTCTGTGGGCTGGGGGCTCTCTTTTTTCGGTTTGGGTATTGTGGCGGGGGACCTTTAGCGAGTCATTGTTCCTGGGGGCGATCGGGTTTTTCGTCTGCGCAGTGACCAACCAGGTGGTTTTGGGATATATGGTGTCCGTGGCGTACTATGTGGCGAATATCGGCGCCGCGGACCGTCTGGGGAAATTTGGGCTGTACCCGATCCTGCGGGGAGATACCGCCACATGGCCCTGGCTGCTGGGGGCGGCGCTCCTGCTGCTGGGGGCAGGGATTTGGCTGCGGGAGAGGAAGCGCTGAGCGGAGGCTCCCTGCCCATTTTTCCAGATATATTCATAGTCCCAAAGGGGTATTATACTGCAGACCGCCAGGATTTACAGTGGTGTACTCGTGAAAGCACCTGGCTGGCGGTCTGCAGCCGCAAAAACACTCCGATCATCTTAAATTTCCTTGCTGAATTGTTATGAGAATCCACACAAAACGCATAGAAAATGCGTTTTGGAGCCTTCACTGCGGCGGCCCCGGCCGGACAGGGCTGGACGTTTTTGACAAGATTGGGTATAATAAGCGGAGGAAAAAAGAGCGAAAGGATACAGGAACATGACAGACGTGATCATTGTGGGAGCGGGCGTGACAGGATGCGCCATAGCCAGAGAACTTTCCAGGTACAGCTGCAGCGTGCTTGTTCTGGAGCGGGCCTGGGACGTGTGCGAGGGAACCTCCAAGGCCAACAGCGGCATTGTCCATGCCGGATTCGACGCTGTGCCCGGCAGCTGGAAAGCCCGGCTGAACCTGGAGGGCAGCAGGAAGATGGAAGCTCTTTCTAAAGAGCTGGATTTCCCCTACAGAAGGAACGGTTCTCTGGTGCTGTGCTTTTGCCAGGAGGACCGGCAGGCCCTGACCAGGCTCTATGAACAGGGCCTGCGTAACGGAGTGGAAGGCCTTGAGATCCTGGAAGGAGAGGAAGTGCGGAAGCTGGAGCCCAATGTATCCGAGAAAGTGGTGGCTGCACTGCACGCTCCCTCCGGCGCCATTGTCTGCCCCTTTGGCCTTACCATTGCCCTTGCGGAGAACGCCGTGGAAAACGGTGTGGAGTTCCGCCTGGGCACAGAGGTGGAAAAGATTGAACCGGTGGAGGGAGGCTACCGCCTGACCACCGCCAACGGTGTGTACGAGGCAAAAGCCCTGGTGAACGCCGCCGGGGTGTATGCAGATATTTTCCACAATATGGTCAGCGGCCGTCCCATCCGCATTACCCCCAGAAAGGGAGAATACTGCCTTATGGACAGGAAAGCAGGAGCCTGCGTGGGACATACCCTTTTCCAGATGCCTACTGCCCTGGGCAAGGGGGTTCTGGTGACGCCCACCGTCCACGGCAACCTCCTCACAGGGCCCACGGCGGCGGATGTGGAGGACCGGGAGTCCCTGGGCACCACAAGGGAGGGGCTGGACGAGCTTCTGGGGCGCGCCGCCCTGAGCGTGAAAAATCTTCCCGTCAGGCAGGTGATTACTTCTTTCGCCGGACTGCGCGCCCACGAAGGGGGAGGAGACTTTATCCTGGGACAGCCGGAGGACGCCCCAGGCTTTTTTGACGCTGCGGGGATGGAGTCCCCCGGTCTTTCCTGCGCCCCGGCGGTGGGAAGCTACCTGGCGGAGGAAGTGGGAAAATATTTATCTCTGGAGAAAAAAGCCAATTTTAAGGCTGTCAGAAAAGGGATTCCCTCCATGGG
>OFFI01001175.1_pt1 | contig 14883 bp, 19 predicted proteins | sample 1521351 | NCBI WGS metagenome assembly OFFI01 (sample SAMEA3504119, study PRJEB24116) | mouse gut metagenome | biome: mouse gut; feature: mouse-associated habitat; material: faeces | place: Denmark | collected 2011
GGGGTTGTTGTTCTTAGAGATAACAGCCAATATGGATTCCCGAAAGGTGCGAACTTTAGTGGCACTCAGTAGGACGTTCTCTGCCGGGAATGTGAACCAAACGGTGTGAACCTCGAAAATTGAATATAGGAAGGTGAGATTTTTCATGAAGGATACGTCTATCTTTTCTCGTGAGGAATGGGTATCATTGTTAATTCTGTAGTCTTCTATAAAGAGCAGCTCTAGGGCGTTTGCCCTAGAGCCGCTGAAAGCCTTCTATCATAGAAGGCTTTCAGCGGTTTTAGGACCGACATTTTAGAATATGTGAGGAACAGAACAATGGCAAAAATGATCACCCGTACAATCGAGACGCACATTTACGTGTTTGGCAAGCTGAACATCACCACCATGCAGATTGAGGCCTCCACCACCGCTGAATTCCCGTACAAGTTGGGCGCTAGAGCCGTAAAGGCCCTGGAGAAGGAAAACGGTGCTCCCTGTATCGCGGAAACAACGTTAACGGCGTTGTATGGTATGTCCCTTGATACGTTCCTTGCCAACGCGGAAAAGCTCGATAATGAGGTCGTTGATTCCGGGTCTTCTGATGAAGGTAAGGAGAACTAGTTTAATGTGCCGCATATGCGGCACGTTAGAGCACACAGCGTATCGTTTGTGTGTTCTAACGTGCTACATAGCACGAACCATTCCATAACAAGACAGAATAGAGGTAGTTACTCATGAAACAGGATTTTTACGCGAATTCCTTACGTGTGGCTGTGCTTCCGTGTTCACCGGATAGGCTCTTAGTTCAGCAGAATAACGGCGCTATAGTGAATATGTCCGTTCAGAGCTTTGTCTCGTTGATGGTGAATACGTTTCGCAGAACACATGCGGTCAAGAATCAGTGAGGTGTGAATATGTCAGATTTTAACCTTCGCTGATATTGAGCGAATTATATTTCAGCACATGAAGTCATTTTCCGCTCCTGAATTCGACTAATCTAAGTTGCCTCAGCAGGTGATATATCTCACCTGCTGAGGCAACCGAATTTGCGTGTACCTTGTATCATGATATACCTCGCAAGAGGAGGAAAATTTCATGAAGTTAGAAGACCTTTATTTTTTGGTCGGTGAACTCAAGCCTAAAATACTTTCATTAGAACGTGAATATTACGAGTTCTTTAGAGCAGTTGGCTTTATAACGCACGAGGGTAAGCATGATTTATGCACAGAGGGAATACTCTGTACAGTACCTTCTGATGTAATTATTCCAATGATTAAAACTTTTACCCGGGGTATATTAAAAATGAAACTTAGAATACCGCCCCGGGGGCCCGGGTATGGTGGGTATACGACTTATGAACTCAAATCTATTGAGTATTCGATGACAATTCTAATGAAAATTCTTTTTTCGTGTGAGAGTCTAATAAATACATGGTTGAATATGCTTTGTAAGTACGATGTATCCGGGTTTACACCAACAGTCTGCACTGATATATTAGATACTATTGGTAAGATTAAAGGATGGTATGCTGAGTATAACTACTGGGTTGAGAACAATTAGTCAACCAATAACGCTTCTGGGGGTTGAGCGTATCAGCCCACCCCATAACCGCAAGTAAATTTATTTATGAAAGGAAGTGATTAACTCCTTTTCGGTTCACCATTTTCCATACAATGCTTGCGGTAAAATATTGAGAGGTATTACAATGAAATTCATCACAAGAGAGGTTACGATTTACACATACTATTTTGCCAATGTGGATATCGCGACCGGGAACACCACGAACCTTGTTAGTATGTCACTTACTGACAAGATGTCTTCTCGTGAGATTAAGAAGAAGTGCGTGGAGTTGAATGGTGCTGTTCATCTTCGTACAACGGAGCATAATGAAAAGTACTCTCTTCCAGTTCAAGAGTTCGTCCGCGCCTGCGCTGAGTATGCGGAACGTATTGACGCTTCTTATAAACCAGGTGATGGCTATGAGGGCGACAAGGAAACAGAATCCTATAACGATTAATATTGGAGGACTAAACAATGGGTAACATGACAGTTTCAAACGGCGGCACAGTGTGCATTTTCAACGATCCCAAAGTCGGCGAGCAGTTCACGAGCTTTTCTCCCGCTGATATGTCCGGAAAGCTCAAGCTCTACAACGCCATTAACTCTCCGGATGCGCGGCTTGCTGATTTTATCAACACGCCTATTGTTATCCGTGACGTGGTTGTGTCAAAGGTGGAGTTGGTTGATAAGGTGAACCCCGCCGCTGACAACTGGGATAGCGAGGGCGCTACCCGTATCGGCTTTCGAGTGGTTGTTATTGACATGGAAGACAAGTCATACACGGCCACCTCTACCGGCATTTACAATAGCATTTGCACTATGCGCTCTATCTTCGGTACTCTCCACTTTGAGGAGGGTCTGACTGCCGTTGTTAAGCAGGTCAAGACAAAGAACGGCAACAGCCTGACTTTGGCACTCACGGAGTAACACAAAACCCGCAAGGCGTAAGCCTTGCGGGTTTTGTGCAAAAGGAGGTATAATTCCATGAATCCTGTCGAACAAACATTTCCTTTTATGACTCCAGCCCAACAAACTTTAATTACCTCGTCTCTTGTAACTCACTCTAGCCAACATAACATCACTTTTCCAGTCAATCAACCTTTTTCTGGAAAAGTAGCACCACCATTACCAATATTTAATTACCCGTCTAACCATTCAGGAAGGAGTTGATTTTGTGTATGACCATTAACTCAATTAACGCTAAAACTGAACGCATTAAATCCTACGCCGCGAACACTCTATCCTCTAAGTTCCGTATGCAAGTTGAAATTGACGATTATGTAGCGCGCTTAATAGCGTGTTCCGTTCTTAGACAAGGTGGTGAAAATGTGGTATGGCTAAACGGCGAAAAGGTAAGCCTTCAAAACGCAAGACTAAAGATAATACTCGAATTACCGCAAAACAACGACAAAAATTAAAGGACGAGGCAGCTAGAACAAGGGCAAGAATTAGAGCATTTAGCAAGCGACCAGACGCGGAAAATTATATCATTCCAGACGCAGACCAATATACACTAACAAATCTTCTTAAACGCATTCAGAGTGGCGAAAAGAGCGCTAGCGTCCTAAAGGAGCTAAAATCAATTACCGCCACCTCAATGAAAAAGACTCAAGGTAGCATAACAACATTATCCGGGTATGTTCTAACGCCACAGCAAGCATCACGACTACGGAAAGCGGTATCAAGGGCTAATGCAAATATATCAAAGGCATACACTCGCTATCCAGACTTCCCCGATGTACTACCAAACAAGTTTGACATTAAAACTATAGTCGATACGATTATATCAGATAAAAGTTTTGAGAACAAACTAGATGATTTATCCGTTTTTACACCTAAAAATCTACGTATAACGGCAATAAACGAATATGGTGAGGCCGGTACAGAAGCGGAACGTCTTTACCTAAAGCGTGTGATTGACAGAGAGAATGAACGTCGATTAGAAGTAAGGGAAATGAGTGACCCACGCAAAAATGAGGGTTACTTTATTCAACAAGAGGATTATGACACAAGGCATATAGAGCAAGACAAAATATCACTAGATAGAATGCGTCGAATTGATGCAGTATGGAATGACTATGCAAGGGTGTATCGTTCAAACTTATTTATTGACAATTATTTAAAGACAATAAATATGTTAGAAGCAATACTTGTATCACAAGGCATATGGAATTCAACAATTGAAAGTAGAGTTGAATTTATAAAAGAGATGGCTGTTAAGTTATATAATAATGAGGGCTTGATAACCTTTTTATCACGAAAAGTACCAATGTTACAAATCAGTGTAATATCGCCTCGTAGTGGAATATCTATGGATGTAGATTTTGACGAGATATATAACGCATGGGCCGATTTTGAGAATGAGTACATGTAAGCAAATTACCGTTGCAGATTTTGAAACAACCACGTCAAAAGATGATTGCCGTGTATGGGCATGGGGAATTTGCAACATCGTAGAATGTGAGAATGTTGATTTAGGCACAGATATTACAAGCTTTATGTCTAAAGTATCTGAATATGACAACATTTGCTACTTTCATAATTTACGGTTTGACGGTCAATTTATTTTGTATTGGTTGTTCAAAAATAACTATCGGTTTAATGCTGATTCTCGTAATTTAAGTCCTGGTGAATTTTCCACTATGATATCAGACATGGGAGTATTCTACACATTAACACTAATGACACGACCAAACACAAGAGGCGTTTCCACTAAGATAGAATTTAGGGATTCTCTAAAGATTATACCTATGGCTGTAGAGGAGATACCAAAAAGTTTTGGACTGGAGGAAAGCAAGTTATCAATTGACTATAATGAATACCGCGAAATAGGGCACCAACTAACAGAACAAGAGCGGTTATATGTAAGAGCAGATATAGTTATTGTAGCTAAGGCAATCAAATATATGCGTGATAAGGGGCAAGTTAAATTAACTTCTGCCGCTAACGCATTAGCAGATTTTAAAGGGCGATATAAACCTAAAGAATATAAGCGCCTTTTTCCGCAACTAAATTCAATAAATGATAAGGACATAAGAGAATCATACAAAGGGGGTTGGACATATCTAAATCCAAAATACAAGAACAAGAGTGTTTCAGAAGGCCGTGTATATGATGTAAATAGCATGTATCCGTGGGCTATGAAATATTGTCTTTTACCATATGGCGAACCAGTGTTTTATACTGGACGTTATAAGGAATTAAAAACATATCCATTGTATGTACAGAAATTAACATGCGAGTTTAAACTAAAACCAGGTAAATATCCATCAATACAAATAAAGGGAAGTAAAATTTACGGTGAGAACGAATATATAGAGGAATCAATATACCCAACTACGCTATGCTTAACATCTGTTGATTTAGAGCTATTTTTTCATAATTATGAGATAATCGGTGAGATTGAATGGCACCATGGTTATATGTTCAAAGCGGCGCATGGTATGTTCACAGATTATATTGATTATTGGTATGAACAGAAGACAAATGCAAAAGCAAGTGGCAACAAGGGATTAGAGGCAATAGCAAAACTTATGTTAAATTCGCTTTATGGTAAATTCGGTGCGAGAATGACAGGTTTTAGTAAAATTCCTTATTTTGACGCAAGTAAAGACATGGTACGTTTTAAAAAGTCTGATGAAGAAGAGCGTAAGGGCGGTTACTTGCCTATAGCAACGTTCATAACATCATACTGTAGAGACAAAATAATTAGAGCGGCTGAGGTATGCGGAGAACGATTTATATACGCGGATACTGATTCTGTACACATTGAGGGGGATAGCGATGTACCCGGAATGGATGTGGATGAATTTAGACTAGGGGCATTTAAGTTAGAACAGAAATTTATTAGGGCAAAGTTTATTAGGCAAAAGACATATCTGGAGATAGCACTAAAGAACGGAAAAGAATCAATGAATATTAAATGCTGTGGAATGCCGAAAGAAATGAAGAAGACGATAACAGAAGATGAATTTTATGAGGGTGCTATATACGATAATAGTGAAAATGATAAATATGCACCAAAGCTAATGCCACAAATAGTACCTGGGGGCGTGATATTAAAGGAAACAACATTTCAGATTAAAAAACCGAAAGCACTTAGGTCAATAAATATAAACTATACGAGGTGAAAATGCGCCACCATGTTTCAACCATCCATATAACTTAATATTTTAACTTGACAAATCCTATCCCCTGTGATATAATAATCATGGGGGATAGGACTTTTTTCTAAATTTTGACGGTAAATCCGGGTATGCACGGTGAAGAATCGTCCGGGACCCATGGTGTCGGCAGACATGTTATTATAGCGGAATTAAGTTCTTCCCCTTTAATGGAGGAAAACATGTACTACAATCCAAACAAAACGCTTTCAAGACAAAGGTTGTTTAATTTTGTTATAGGTGCAAGAGGATGTGGTAAAACATACGGCGCTAAACGAACAGTAATTACACGATTTTTACGCGATGGAACACAATTTGTATATTTACGTCGTTATGAAACTGAAATGCCTGCCGCTGAAATGAGAAATTTCTTTGATGATATTTCAGATGAATTTCCGGAAGTTGATTTCAAAAGTTATAACGGCATTTTCCGTATAAATAACAAAATAGCAGGATGGTATTTTCCGTTAAGTAAAGCCATTATGTTAAAATCAATACCATTTCCAAACGTTGGCTTAATTATTTTTGATGAATTTATCATTGAAGTTGGAATTTACCATTATCTTCCAAACGAGGTACGCACATTCTTAGAATGTTATAGCACGATATCGCGTGACAGAGACGTACCTGTTTTATTTTTAAGCAATGCTATAACAATGACAAACCCATATTTTATATATTTTAACATCACATTTGAAAAACACCAGACAGTTAAATTACTAAAGCACATATCAGTTGAACTGATACAAAGTGAAGAATACGCAAAACATGTATCGCAAACTAAGTTTGGCGAGTTAATAGCAGATACAGAATACGGTTCATACCATACTCAAAACACATTTCTTTTGGATACGCCTACTTTCATCAAACCATTGCCGGTTGGGGCTTCCTATATTTCTACATTTTTGATTGAAAATCGAAAGATAGGATTCTACGTATCAACTAACGACAATTTATGGTTTATGTCATACAAGGTTGATAAATCATGTACAAAACAATTTGCATTAAAACTAGCCGAACATAACACGTCAACTGTGCTTGCTATGAGAACAAATCCCTATGTACAGATAGTTATTGACAAATTCTGTCAGGGCACTTTACGTTTTGAAAGTCAAGAAGTTAAGAACATTTGCACAGACACATTGAGGAGGCTAATTTGACATGCCGTATGGTTTTACAGTAGAGGACTTTAACAAGTTCTCTGAAGACATTTTAAAAGCTGAAGGAGACCAGGCCACTTTGACAACTCTCCTGGCCGATATGAGCGGCACTTTTACGGAAGCCGTTGCTAAGGACATAGCCGCAACTGAAAGAGTGGAAGCCGTATCGGCCGAAAATGAACGTCTCAAGACCGCAAATATGGAGCTTTTTATTCGCGTTGGCTCTAACGCCATTTCTAAGGACGAAAAAGGCGGAAAGAGTGATACCGATGAAAAGCTTCCAGAAACCACAAGCGACTACATGCGCAATTACTTTAATTCGCTAGATGCAAGCGAAAAATAAAGGAGGACATTACAATGGGAAAGACACCACCCGTTGCTACACCGGAACTTCTGAACTCTATCAGAAATGAAGCGTCCGATGCTTACCAAAAGGCAGTACCGGAAGCCACCACCGCCAATCTCATTGATGTGGGCAATCCAATTTTGGCGTATGAAGCTATGGCCAATGAGTTTGTCGGAGCATTGATGAATAAAATCGTGCTCCAGCTCATTGAACGCCGCATGTGGGACAACCCCCTTTCCGTTCTCAAGCGCGGTCAAATGCCTCTTGGTACTGATATTGAGGATATCCACGCAAATCCGGCTACGGCTGAACGCTATGACGGCACTGAAACTGGAATGGCTGATATCCTCAAGATGCACAAACCCGATATTGCCAGCGTGTACTACCGCCTTAACCGGCAGGACAAGTACGTTGTTACTATTAACAACGATCAGCTTAGAGGAGCGTTTACTGCGTGGTCTAAATTGGAAGACCTAATTGGTGCTATCGTTGACACCTTGTACAACGGTTGTACCATTGACGAGTTTAACTACACAAAAAACCTTGTCTCCAACGCCGTTGCAAACAACCGCATTACCATCCAGAACGTTACCAATCCAATTGACGAGGCAACCGGCCGCGCTTTCATGAAAACGTTACGCTCCCTCTCCGTGCTGTTTACGTTCCCCTCACAGGCATACAATTCTTATGCCGCAATTAGCGGAAAACCGGCGCGTACAAGTATGGCTCCTATCTCAGACCAGATTATCATTATTCGCGGCGATGTAGCCTCTTCAGTAGGCGTTGACGTTCTATCCGGGCTTTTTAATCTCAATTACGGCGACTATCTAGCGCGGCAGATTATCGTTGACAATTTCAACGATGAAAAGACGCTTGCTGTTCTTGCTGACAAGCGGGCATTTGTCATTATGGAACAGCTCCGTAAGTTCTCAACCTTCTACAACCCCTCTTCCCTGGGGTGGCAGTACTATTATCATGCTTGGGATTTGTTTGCCTTGTCTCCGTTCAGAAACGCGGTAGCATTCCAGGCACCGTAAGATGAAAATAGTAAACATTACCACGTTTACAACACGGGAGGGATACGGACGAGAAACGTCTATTTCTCTTGACGGAAGACGTGGATTGTACTATCAAGTCGCGACAGAGTTTTACAAGTCTGAGCCTTTTAAGCTTAACCAGGGAAGCGTACCAGTGGTTATGCACCACATGGATAGAGAAGATTCTAACGTTACTCTAAATGTTGATGGCATTGCGCATTTATATCAGGGGTATCAGTTATCAAAAAGTGGTCTAGTATTAACGTTGGCAAACGATGACTGGGCAGACACTAATGAGGTGGTCTCCACTTTCATTAAATCTTCTTCTATTCGTTATTGCAAAACATTTGATAACCGCGTATTTGAAGTAGACGCAATTTATAGTGGTAATAGAATAACACTTAGAACAAAATCAAAATACAGTAGTTCAGTCGCAACATATTCAGTTGTAACAAATGATTCCAAAACATACTACCACCCAATGACATTATCAAAACCTACAAGTGATTATAATGAATACCTTTCAGTAACCGTTCCTTTCGTTCTGGAGGTGCATAAAGAGTATGGATTTTAACCCAACAACAGAAATATGGTTTTGTCGGACTGGAATTGACGACTTTAACAAAGTTGTATGCAACACTATGGAAGACACATTTTCTGTTATTACACGCGATGGAAATGTGCAAGGGCGTATGCAAGAGTGCTCTTTTCAACGTGCCGACAATAACTTTACTATCCGCGTTGACCATTCAGACGTGCCATACTACGGCCTTATGCAGTGTGACACAGTTATTTACAGAAACAACGAAGTTGTTGCCGCATTTTGGGTTGTCGGAAATATCCTATCCGTAGATTGGAAAAATCCCGATTGCTCTTTTGTCACATTTAAAATCGACTATTTCATGACATACCAGCACATGATTCAATGGGATAAAACCCACGCCTTTATTGAACGCGAACACGTTAAGGACGACTGGTCTGGAGACGGTGGAAACCCACTATTTTCCAACATCGGTCCAGCAGAAGATTTTAACGTTATGCCGGATACTCCAATTTACATATGGACGAATGACCATCCTTGTTCTCAATTGGCGATTTATTCGCCTTATGACGAGAATGGAAAGCCAACGTTCGATGTAAGAGTTGATGGGGGTTTGCCGAATGGTATAAATCTTCATTTAATGGGTGCTGATGCCGCCGCCGCATATTTCAACAAAATTGCGGAGGAGAAAGAAGCAAGCATTAACAACATTGTTGGTGTGTATGGCGTGCCAACTGACCTTGTTCCTATTTTAGGATTAGGTTCAGGTGATAAATATGAAACTGAGTCACTTCCAGCCGTAAACGTAGCGGCAAAGGAATTGCCGGGTGTACCGCAGTACAATAATGCTAAATGCTGGAGTGCTCCGTTTTATAAAATTAGGTTAATGTCTTCCGAGGGTGAAGTAGTTGATTATAACCCACAATGGTTTGGTAACGACCAGTCGAATTATTCGCTCCAATTAGCAACTTGCGTAGTAGGTCAACAATTCGCTGGATACTATGCTACTTTCAAGAACAAAAGTGGAGTATTTGACTGGAAAGCATACGCTGACTTTATGGTGTCCATTCACGAACTTCCACGGTTGATGTGGACAGCAGACGGTTTTACAGATTGGCAAGCTATGAATGGAACTGGAATTGCCGCAAACATCATAAAGTCTAGTCTAGCACCTGTTGTTTCCGGTGTGGCAAGCGCAATGCTTTCATCAAATCCTATAACGCTACCAGTTGGAATGGCATTGGGCGGTTTAACGGCAGTAAATACCGTAAATGCTTTTGCCGATAAAATTGCACCAGTCATGCAAGCCTCAGCAACCGGCGCAACGGTAAAAGGCGGTGGAACATTTTCTCGACTGGGTGACCTCTCAATGAATGCCTTTGGATTCAAGGTAATATATTATGGCACACAACCTTACATTATGTTATCTATCGATAGCTATTTTGACAGGTTTGGATATCGCATAAATAAACTAAAGAAACTGGAGCGTGCAAACCGCCCAATCTGGACATATATCAAAACATCTGAGTGTCATGTCATTCCTAATCCTGGAGTACCGTTTATTGGAGAACAACAAATTAACGCAACGTTCAATTACGGAGTTACCCTATGGACAAAAGAGAAGTACATGAGTGGACGCAAAATAGGCGACTTTTCAAATGCAAAGGAAAATCGCGGTTTAAAGGGGTGATAGCATGGAGCCAACTGTCATTGCCTCGCTAGTATCATTAATTGGTACTCTGGTTGGAACATTTAGTGGTATTTATGCGTCAAGTAAATTGACCATTTACCGTATCGAACAACTCGAGAAAAAAGTTGACCGTTTTGCGTCTATCGAAGAAAAGCTTTTTGAACTCGAAAAGCACAACGCCGTACAAGATGAACGAACAGAGACAATCGCCGAAAATATCCGCAAAGTAGAGGATAGCTTATAATGGCAATTAATATTACGTTTGGTGATTACGATACCGTGTGTTACAGTAGTCAGCACAACATAATCGAGCTAATCAAACATTCAGTTGGTATTTCCATTGAAATAAACAACGTAGAATCAGACATTGAAGACATTGATAAGAACATCAATGACATGAAACAGGAAATAGAAGAAATTAAAAACACTGGAGGCGCTGGTGTAGATGATTTAGGAAACCGCTTAAATAACCTGGTATCAAGATTCAACCTATTAGAGAACGACTACAACTCATTTAAAGCATCAACTCAGGGCTTTATGGATGGGGCCTCTATGGACCTAACAATTATCTACCGTAGAATAATTGCACTGGAGGAAAAAGTAGGTGTATAACTCTTTGATTGAGGCGCTTGCTAAACTTCTGAATGTCAAATCACTTGTAACAATTGCGCTTACCATTGGTTTTATTGTAATGGCTACAAGAGGTGATTTGACCAATGAATTTACGAGCGTGTATCTGGTGGTAATTTCTTTCTATTTTGGCACTCAGTACCAGAAGACGTTAGAGGAGGCCAAAAATGCGCGTATTAGATAACGCTATCTACTTGGAAGCAAACAACATGAATTTCAGTTCATCCGTGCGCAAGAAAGAAGCGGTACGCTATGTGGTCTGTCACTACACTGGTAACATTAACGACACCGCGCGCAACAACGCCGTGTATTTTCGCGATAATGCTGTGCAGTCTTCCGCACACTTTTTTGTCAGCGATATTACCATCTATCAGAGCGTGCCGTTGAACCATGCGGCATATGCCGTAGGTTTGGGGGCAAGAAAACAGCCATACTTTAAATGGCCGTCTATGTGGAAAAAGATTACCAACAGTAACTCAATTTCTATTGAAATGTGCGGTAGTAAAAACAGCCGCGAAGCGTCCGACAAAACAAAAGAAACTGCGGCAGCTTTAGTCGCTGACATTCTCGACATTTACGGCCTTACACCATCCGCCGTATATCGCCACTATGACGTTACCGGTAAATGTTGTCCAGCATGGGCCGTAACTGATCCCCTCAACTGGATTGATTTCATGTTGAAGGTCAACAACTACTATTTCGGAGAAGGTAATGAAATGAAAGACAGTCAGGAAAACTACAATCTTTTCAAGACCTGGATGAAAAGATATGAGGATGAAAAGGCCGCAGAAAGTGCCGGTTGGGCCAACGATGCTATGACTTACTGTCAGAGCCGCGGCCTTATCAATGAGGGAAGACCCAATTCCTACGTAACCCGCGCCGAACTTGCAACAGTCATTATGCGGATGAATGGCTAAAATGGGCTTTACAAATAAAATGGCTGTGTATATCCTAGGACTGTTAAGCGTAGCACTAATGCTTTCCTTTGTGTTAGCTGTCATGTCAATTCGTGAACAGTACATGGGTGTATTGGCCTGTTGGACAGCCTGCCTTACGCCGTTAGGCGTTGGCCTCGATATCGTCCTAAACAGCACAGTTAAAAAGAGCACAGCAGAAAACACAAGCGCTGAAGGTGACGGTATCCGTTATCGTCAGATTGTAAATGGAGGTGAACCGACAATTTGATAACATCATTTTTCGGAAACATTCTCCCGTTCTTTGCCGGTCCTAAAAAGATGAGTGCAAAGGATTTGAATAATCAACAGTACGCGGAAATTTTTAACCGCGTGTCTAACATCGCTATTGCGCGGTTTAAATGGAGTGGTTTACCGCGTACCTGTAGACCGGAAGTTTTAGAAGAGACATTGTACTTTTATGGCTCAGCTCTATTCTTTGAAGACCCTGATCTAGGGTTTCTCCATACACCGTGCTCACTTCCTGGTCCATTCAATGTATACAATGAAAGCATTATTCGCTACGCTAGAGCATTTGAATACGATAAAGAATACAACATAACAAACAGCGTTGTTATCAAAGCAAATCATACCATGTTCCCCGACTATCTTACAACATGGGCATACACACCCAAAATTGCAAACTGTATGCGCGCAATTGACGTTCATACAGAAACCCTTAAAAGACCATTCATCATAACCTGTCCAGACAAAACCGTCAGTTCAGCAAGAAAAATGATTGAACAAATTTCAGACAACCAGGTCTGTGTAATGGGTGAGAAATTGGGCGAAAACGGTGAGATTAAAGTCATACCGTTAGCCACAGTATCGAACCTCCAGGACATGTGGGCCAATGTTAAGAACTATTTCAATCAGGTTTATAGCGCACTAGGTGTCAAGAACTCTTACACCGAAAAGCGTGAAAGAATGATAACATCTGAGGCAGAAGGCGAGGGTAACGCCATTCGACACTCATTAGAAAGTGAATTGGCTGAACGTAAACTTGCCTGTGAACGTATCAATTCTATGTTCGGCCTTAACGTAAGTGTAGAGGCCAACGAGATTGAAACATTTATGGACGAACTCATGGAGGCAGAAGCCGCTAGAGTATCGGGCATAATAGGTGGTGAATCAAAGGATGTACCAGAGTCTTCCGAGAATGGGTGATGCTCCAACCCTAAGAGACCTTGAAAAAGCTGGTGTACAGATTTTCAATGATTGGTGGAGCACATACATTCCTGAACACAGACAAACACTTGAAAGAAAAATCATGCACACCTACTACTTTGAGGAAATAGGTTGTGAAACTCCTGATAGATTTGTCCATTACCTTAATACCCACCTAGAACGTATCATGCCGTATTACAACCAACTCTACGCTTCCGAACTTATAAAAATTAACCCAATGCTAAACCACAGCATAGAAGTAAACGGCCGAAGTATTGAGAATCTTCTCAAAAAGGCCAATACCACAGATGATAAGTTTGCAAAAGCTATACGCGACTTTGCCGGAGTAACTGACAAAGCCGGTATTGCCGATGCAAGTGGTACAAAAGATATTATTGGGCACCGTACAGACGATGGAAGCGTCTCATACACAAAAAGTGGTACAGAGGATATTATAGATAATACTGATTCTAGGGGAACAGAAGTAGAGGAAGAACTTACAGTTGAGAACAAGGACTTCACTGGGCATGAAACAAATGTCAGTAACACAACGCAAAACGGTGATAGAAACCTTGACCGTACAGTAACAGAAACCCCTAACGAAAAAACAGTAAAAGAAATGGATTGGGGTGCAACCGAAAAAGGCACCGAAAAGGTTGTTGGCAAAGATATCTCAAGCGGTAGCGGTACTAACGAGTGGACAGAAACACTCAACGACAACACTAACACAGACACCGTAACCCACCTGGAGGAAGACACTACCGCTAACGCTACGAAAGACTACGCCGATACTCCACAGAAAAAACTAGACACAGGAAAGAGCGCCGTCAGGCGCGACTACCTCACCAACTCCACCTGGACCGATGACACCTCTCACCATGAATCAGACACAACACAAAACGTTGAATACAATGAAGAGCAAACCAAAAACCACAATGGCACCACAACTGACGAAAATACAACCGACAAAACACAGGACATTACCTCAAACAAAGAAAAAGGCGGAACCGATACTGAAACTGCTACTCACACAGGAACTAACGTTACTGAAACAGACGAACATGAAACGAATAACGTGACAACCGATGTAAATGGTACTAAAGACAACACAGATAGTACCACGTCAACGTCCGATAGTGACCGTAACCTCAACACAACACAAAATACTGACTACACACGTGATAAAGAGTGGACTGAGAAAGGTCAATCCACTGAACACATGGATTCCGATACTATATCTAACGAGAAAACCGTATCACATTCCAATACAAGCGATAATATTTCTACACGGGAAAACGCCAATATGTCACAGTCCTCAGTTAATACACAATCGAAAACGTCAGAGGAAACAAATGATACGGGGTCAACAACAGTTACTTCTGGTTTTATGAATGTTTCTTCTTCTGCTCTTCTTGAGGCGTTTAGAAAAACTTTCGTCAATATTGATGAAATGATTGTCGAAGAGCTGAGAGATAATTTCATGTTGGTATATTAAATGTAAAGGAGTGTATACTGTGTTCCATGACAAGTACAGGCCGCCCGAACCGCCCCCGCACAACCACTCGTTCGGACAGCCGATTCAGAGCTATCCTATTCGCGACAACTGCTGTGATGCTGAACCCATGGGATGGGATGGGAGCTGTTGCAACGGCGG
>OFFI01001180.1_pt1 | contig 14867 bp, 6 predicted proteins | sample 1521351 | NCBI WGS metagenome assembly OFFI01 (sample SAMEA3504119, study PRJEB24116) | mouse gut metagenome | biome: mouse gut; feature: mouse-associated habitat; material: faeces | place: Denmark | collected 2011
TCCCTGCTTTGAAGTATACAGGAAGCTCCTAATGGCATAAAGCTATTTGAAAAGTTCACAGCCATCTTCCTTGAACATCTGAATTTTATCCTCAATGTCTTCAGGGGTGACTTCAAGGTAAGCAGCCAGGCAGCCTATGCAATATAGTCCTTGGGTATTGATGCCAAGGAGTTTTTTACTTGCACCGATTTCATCTTTTGCCAAGGGCAGCTTTCGACAGGAGGTACATGCATACTGTTTTTTTGCCCTCATATTTACAGCCTCCTTGTGCGAATATCGGGCACGGTTTTTCCCGCTTCCCTTGAATCCACTAATCCCATCTGCACTCTGATAACACTTCTCATTTCCTTCGCGGGCTGCAAACAATAACAGTCAAATTCAAATGGAGACATTTCGGCCGCATTGGTAATATGCGGGAAGAGAAGCTTCATATAGGCAGTGCAAATTCTGCGAATGGCTTCTGTATCGCGAGTATCTGCTTTTTCAGGTAGCACAAGCATATCTTCTACAACTGCTCGATAGGTCGGGTCGTCACGGAGATCGTGCATGATTGTAGAGAAATATTCCGAGTTTAATGCCCAGCCATTTGCCTTCATGTCGTCATTCATTCTTGGAAGTTCCCAGCCTTTGATGAACCCATGGATTCTATCAAGAAAGGGACTTTTGTGGAATGGCTCCGGCAATTCAGCAAACATGAACGTATACTCGTTCATGTTGTCGCCATTGATGTTACCAAGGAAAACGATACCTGCATCTACATTGACTTCATGCCCATCGTCTGATTTATACTTGCGGTTTTCCATGATCTGCTGAAGCGCCGAATGCATTTCAGTGTCTTTCATGTACTCAGCCTCACGAATTTCGTCCAGCGCGACAAAATCCTTATATGCGACAACACCATCCCGCTTGCTGGCACGGTGATAGATAAGCTGTGCCCGCGTAGCTTTGCCGGATACAAGCCATCCGTAGCGGCTGATTTGCCCAAACAGATAAGATTTACCTGTTCCGGGAGGCGCAAGCTCAATCAGGTTCAGGTTCTTTTCCACAAAGGGCAACAGGCGTTGCATGACCGCAAGTTTCTGCGTCATGCTTTCGTAGCCTTTTGGATTGTAGTCAGCGGCGGCCAGAACGATATCAATCCATTCCTCAAGTGTAAACATCGAACGGGCATCTTTAAATTCATCCAAATCAATATTGTACGGGCAGAAATCATGGAAATCGAGCATTTGGATTCTGCCAGCTTTTTTGTCATCGCTGGGGAAAAGATAACCCAGCTCAATGATGCCCCAAGCTTCCTCAGAACGGAGCAAATCATTTGAACAGCTTTCCCAAACTTCCGGAGAAATATAGGTGTTCTTATATCCAAGCCCAAAATCTGGAAGCGCAAATGAGACCTCTTGCGTTTTAATGTCGATATTTACAGACACCCTTCCAAGGAATTTGACTCGCTCGTTCTGTGTAACGATTCGGTTCTGAATTGCTTTCCACTCACCGCGCTTTGGAATATAAGTCCGTATAAATTCGCTAGCTTCATCAATATCCAGTTGTCCTTCGTCATCTTGAAATTTCTTCATCACCCAGTCACGCATGAATGACGGAAGCTTAAAGGACGAAATAATACTGCCTTTAGACAGATCCTTATACAAAACCATTTCATCAAAAGCGTCCATCAGTCTTTCACGCAATGGTGTGGAAGAAGCATCAAACGGCATATAATCACCTCGTTATCAAAGCAATTGGTTGGTTCCCGTCTGACGTTTTGTCTCAAACGTCAGAACAGTGACCTTAACGCTACCATCGCGGATTTCAGCCTCGTGATGGCCTTTCCGTCGTATATCAGGCATAGCAAATATGATATTATGTTTATCTCCATCAAACACACCATCATAGCTCTGGCCATTAACAACTATGCGCGGTTTTTTAAGCGGCGGATTTGCAAACAGCTGAATGCTGGAACCTTCCTTTGGACTACACGACACAACGGTTTCCACGAAAAAAATCTGCTGCTCCTTCGGCTTCAAGGTAAGGACAATGACGGGGATAACGGTTTCCTCCAAGGATGCGCCGCCATGTGCTTCCACATCCGCCTTCCGGCTACCCTTGAAACGTTCATAGTTTGCCAATATCGCAAATCCATCCTCGAAGGCAGCAAATTCTATGCTCGGGTCTTTATCCGCAGGACAGCAGCGCCCACTGTGCTTTCCGGCCTCTGAAAGCTCCAACTTCTTATTTTCACTTCTATAGGTCACCGCAAGACGGCTTGCGCCATGATCAGAAAGAATGACGACTCTCTGACATTTTCCCATAGCAAGCATAGAACCCATTTTTTTCAAATCTTTGTCTAGGATTGCCAACTCATCGAAGATATGGAGTGGCTCAGTTGTAAACTGGAAGTCATATTTTGTTCCTTGGTGCTTGAGTTCGTCCAAGCCCTCTTCTTTACGTACACTTCCTTTTGGGAAAGCATCATAGAATTCCTTATTTTTGCTGGTGATAGAAGGCAGGTTACAATGCCCGACAAAGCATTCAAACTGCATTCCATAGGCTTCTGCCTTGGATTCAATAAATGCAAGAAACTCAACGCCTAAAGCATCAAAGAAGTAAGGATGTACTCCTTTTTTATCCAGCTTTTTCACGATGGCACTTCTGGCCTGTAACTTTGTGAAACTTCTGATTTTTGCTTCTTCTTCAACCAACTGAACAAAATCAGTGTCCAGATGATTTGTTAGCTTTTGAAATTTATAGCGCTGAAAATAATCGGTCAACAGCTCGCGGATATAGACATCAGACTCCATGACCTTTGTGTTGAACTCGTCAAAAACGAACTGCTGTAAATATGCGGCAAGCTGCGGAGAAACGACAGACAATACCTGATTTAGTTCGTCCGGTGCATAAGAATAACTGCATAATGCGTGAATAAGCGCCGCACGTTCTTCTTCTGTTTCATCGCTGAGATACCACAGGATATCTTTTCTTTTGATTGTCGCCTGGTCACAATAATTCTGCATCATGGCGCTGTTGTCATCAAGCGTAGAAAGTATGCGCCGCCGCTGTCTCATCCAACTAAAAAAACGCTTGTCCCGATAATCAATATTGAGTATGGCAGTATAGATGCATTGCTCAAGAAAATCCACGGTTTGCGACTTTTCAAGGCAATAGGCGAGATAATCATTTCCGCCGCTATAGAAGACTTTGAGGCATATGAAGCACAGGAAACGGTCATCCGCGCTGCTTGCAAGGTAATCTCCAAACTCATTTGAGAGGTTCTGAACAACGCACATTCGATCCGCACACAAATCCGAAAGGCATTTTACCTCTTTTAGATCGAGCACAAGTTTTTGCCATTGTTCGAAAGTGCCGTTTTCCTCTTTGGTATTTGCTGCAATACCTGGGTCCATCTTGCATAGAACCTGATAGGGCTTCATGCCCTCGGAAACAGGGTACATGGAGCGTTCAAGATATGCAATCTTGCAGGAAGTTGTCAGATGAATATCAGCACAATATTTCCCATTCTCCAGTATGCAGAGGAGCGCCTTGATACCTTGTACAGAATCAACCCCCTGATAAGCCGCATTTTCCGGGTTCACATGGATTGCCGGTATCTTTCGTTCATCGCTACTCATAACAATGACATTGTATCCCAGTTTTGCATAGTTTCGAGCAATACTCTCCAATATGCTGCAACAGAAAGGACAGATCACCGTAACAGGTCCAGCGAAGCTTGCCCCTAAAAGATTGAGCAAAAACTGTTCTGTAGGTTGCTGGCCATACAGCATCTTCGCCTGTGCTGCTCCAATCCAGATGACGGGCTTTGCTTTTGCTGCATTGCTAATCAGGGAGATTTGAAAAGCAGGGTCAGGTGGGAAGTCCATGTTGCACGAGTCACTCATGTGAATAATCTGTTTCCCATAGTCATCCTTAAGCATACCAAGCAGAGCGGCGTAATCGCTGCTTCCATCAATTCCAACCACAAGCGGTGCGCCTGTGAAATGCTTCTCATAAGAATCGATTTCCTGCTTCATGTTTTGAATGCTTGCAAACTTTTTCATGGAGTCAATCTCCTTTAATGCTTTTGCCTCTTAAGAATAGCAATGCCAACCGTCATGTCGGTCTTAATTAGATTACGGACATAATCACGTAGCTCATCAATTCCAAGATCAGCCACAGCTTTCTCTGCATCTAAAGCTCCCCCGGTCTTATACCGCATATCGGCCATCTCGCGAATCCTCCCCTGAATCACACTGTTGTCCATCCACTCATAGGGAGTAATCAGAGATGCCTTGTCTCTCAGGTAAGAACGCACCTTATCAACATCCGGAAGCAGATAAGCGAAATCACCGATGACACGTTCACTCATACACTTGTCGCGTTCTACAGCTGAGGAAAGGCGGTCGTAGAAATCGCTTGTTTTCAGCCATTCCTCAGCTGTGGTAAATTCCGCTTCTGACGGTTTGCTCTTGTGTAGTATCGTGAAAACTTCCTTTGCCTTCTGACGCTCGTTGTCATCAAACATACAGAGAATGGGAGTAAAATACTTATGTGACCACTCAGCGGGGGTTTTAGTTTCCGTCCTATCGTGCCAGAGTTTCCCAAGACGTTTTGATCGCTGCGCGTCTATATAAGAGCCCACCTGTGACTCTACTGTCTGGAAGAACTTATCTGAAGCATCGCAGAAGACACCTGTTGCCATGTACGTGCCAAACAATTCTGTTACATCTTCATCGCTCAGTTCACCAATCCAGCCTTGAGCAATACGGCGGAACATCTCTTCTTGATGACTATAGAGGTAATTGAAGTCATTCTTTTTCTCCCGAAGCAACTCCAAAAAACGTTTCTTTTTCATCTCCGGGATAGTATTGTCCCGATTCTGCCGGATAGCGTACAGGATATCGAGTAATTCTTTCAGATCTCCAACTTCTGTAGCCATGGCCTCAAGGCTGATACGGAAGTTTTCAGTGCGGTCCCGCCAGTTCCTTACGCAGCCTGTAAGCGTGGCGGCGGGCGCGATCATCGTATTGCTTTCCGCGATGATACTATATTCGATGATAGCCTCATCGATCTTTACATTGGCAGTATCGGGAGACCAGACCCAATTTGCCTCGTCAGCATTAAATTTCTTCTTGACTTCTGAAATATAGTTGCCGCTATCCTTGATAGCGATTGCCAAGGCGGGCAGTTCCCCGCCACGATACTCGTCCAAGTACGCCTTCATGCCTTCCCGACACTTCTGCGAGACAAACAAGTTTTCCAGATCAGACACCAGGCCGGGATATTTCTTCATCAGGCGTCCAATCTCATTTGCCAAATCACTCTCTGCTGCATTCTGCCCATAGTTGCGGATATTAGCGATGCCAAGATACTTATCGATTACATCAGTAATGACTGCCGTATCCGTCTGAAGACTCTCTCCGGCAAGAATAGACTTCAGTACCCAAATCGGAAACTCCAGCCGCTTCATACCCAAGCGAATCACACCAGCGGCTGCATCCACACTACCACAGCGTTCATTACTTTCATGGAATATGGAAGCGGTGCCCTGCAAGAAGATCCGCAGTTCATCACTCATGGTCACAATAGCTTCGGGACGATAGCTGGCCTTTGGTGTAACCACCTGATCCATCGCATTTTTGATGGCGGATTTCATCAGTTCAACATTCATGGGGCGAGTTGTGCCGTTCGACCAGAAATATTTGTCGCAAGCATATTCCTTCAGCAGGAAGCCTAGAACAAATGCAGAGAGGTTTGAGGGTGTAAAGCCGAAAGGCCGCTCCGACAAAGTGCTCACGATATCCATAATGTATACGGGACTGCCCTTGTCAAAACCTGCCTGGATGATCTCCTCCACCTTTTTCTTTAGCTGCACAATAATTAGGCTCTGATTGGCCGTGTCACCCCAGTATTCGCCTTCAACCTTCCAGGCACCTTTTAGAGCTGTGGACAGTCTAGTGGCGGCATTACCGGAAGTAAACGCTCCCTTCTCCGTTTCTGTCAGACCGCATTCTGCGCCTTGGCCCATAGCGGAGCGCGTGAACATCGTCGGGTTAACAGCATACTGCTCAATGCCAAAGGGGTACATTTTTCGATCAAAGTCCTGAAGGACTTCCGTCATGGCGGCATAGCCCACACGCATTTGCCCATTCTTATGCGTCATATCATAGAGGCGGAGTTCGCCCGCAACAACCTGATCTCTCCAGCTGGAAAGGTTCTTCTGCGCATAGGCAGCAAACTGGCCGGACTGCTTTTTATCCCCCTTGAGATAGTATTCGCTGTAGGCACGGTTTGTAATATATGTCTCAAGGTATGCAGCAAAGGTGTTTGTCGTTGCGTCCAGCAGGAGCAAATTCTCCGGAACACCGTCCTTCATCGCATTCTGTATCATCCGGCCAGCTTCGCTGCGTTCCTCGTTCGTCATGGCAAGAAGAATACAGATCTCGTAATGATCCGGATTACTGTGCGCACGATTCTTTACATCACGAAGACCGTTCAGGAACGTTTGCGTGCTTCTCGAATTGACGTAAAGCGTGGTCGCAGTAAAGTGCCCAGTCAGATTATCCGGAACGCGCAACGACTGTGCAAAGCCAACCGCTTCCACTAGATCCTTGGTGGAAAGCTGAGTGCGGATTCTGTTTTTAATTTCTTCAATGTCCACACCACCAGTCGCCTTTGGAATAACACGCATAGTACCGTCTTGCATAGGTTCTTCAAACAGTACGGGCTGGAGCGGCGGCTGGCGATGCACCATTGCACGAGCAATGTTGGCTGCCTTGCCTGTAGGCCAACCTGTGCCTAGAAATGCCAGGTCGATATTCTCATAGGTGGGCATCAGCATATCTGCTTCCTGTACGCGGGTACAGATAGCGTTCATCAGGAGTACTGTGCGCAGAACACGCTGCTGATCCGAATCGAGATGGTATTCACTGGTCAGTGTATCAAAATTGTTCAGAATCTCCAGAGCATCGGGGTTCATATTTCCACCTGCTTTGGCGTTGAAAAAATCCCAAAGCATATCGACGGTCATCAGATTGCTGGAGCTCATGACGCCATTGTGGTTGATAAACCATTTGAAGGCGCGACAAACTAGAATATTCTCGTCAGAATCTTCAATGCTTTCGGCATCCGGGTCACGCGCCACGATGAAGTCAAACATACTGCGCTGGCTGGAAGTGAAGACGCGGGAAATATGTTTCAGTATCAGCGCTGCATAGGGATGAAGCGGTACGATTTTTTGCAAGTCATCATCACTAAGGATAGTCTTTGCTCCAGCTTTCGCATGCTTTTTTGCACCAGTTGTAATACGCGTCCGCACAGTTCCAAGCCGGCTGTTTAAACCCGGCTTTACGATGGTAGACCATTCCTTTTTCATCTCTGCATCGTCGGTTTCTTTCATAGCCTGCGCCATGAGCTGGAAGGCCATATTATCCGGCAGCTCAATATGCACACGCGGAGAGAGAAACCGGTCACTGATCTTGCTGCGATCAGACCGATTAGAGATCAAGCCATCACTCTCGTGCGTCACGATCACAAAATAGAAGGGTTTTCTGAAGCTGACATGAGTCAGCGTCTGGAAGCCGGTCAGAGAGTTTTGGCAGTTTTTGAAATACTCGGAAAATTCGTCCCAGATGAAGACAATAGCGCCGAGCCCATTTTTGTCGATGACATCTTCCAGCCACGCAGCCAGTTTCTCCGCATCCATATTCATTGCTAGGATACCATTCTCACGGCAGAGAATGACAAGCCTTTCCATCAGCGTTTCGATGGCCTTTTCGTCATCAGACTGAAGAATACGTAAGATCATATCGAGGCCCATGCCGCCGAAATTCTGAGGAACCTCGCTGATCAGGCCAGCCAACCAGTCCTTATTACCAGAGCGCTCATTGATCCAGGCTAACAGGGCGTCCTTCATGGTGCCTGCTGCCATGTTTTCTACACCGGCGTCCTGAAGCGTGCGAAACACGCTGTTCTGCACAGCCCAGATCAAATCATCATCATTCTTGATATTGGAGGAACCGATGCGATGCACGACAATCAGCTTACCGTTCATTTCTTCCGAACGCGCCGCTAGGAATTTGTTACAAAGGTCCTTGCTTAAGCCATAATCCTCGAAATAGGCACGAACGACATTTTCGGGCGCTTCCAGCAGGCACTTGAGTGTTAATGTGGCATGAGATTTGCCCGTACCGTAGGTGCCTTCTACCCAGATGCTCTTCGTTTCTTTGCCAGAGAGCATGGTGACTACCTGGTGAAGCAGCTGGATAAAGGTTTCATGGGGATAGAATCCTTCCCAGCGAACTTTCCCTTCATCGATCAGCTCTTTGGTGACAACAGCATAATATTTTTCGTCAATATTGAAGTATTGGCTGTATCTCTGAGCAGGCATATTGCAGCTCCTCCTTGTGGTTCGTTATAGCAAATCCAGAATGTCTTCGGCTTTTCTCTCCTTGCGAAGGGTGATGGTGTCCAAATCGTAGGAGAAGGAAGCAGAGATGAACTCCGGGTAGTTAATAGTCAGACCGTTTATAATGCGGATCATCGTGTCGCGATCAAGACCGAAGATGGTCGTGGGCGACACGCCATCACGCTCGATCGTTTCATCCATCAGGTAGGACATCGTAAACTGGTGATAGCCTCCACAAGCCTCTGCAAATTTATAGAGAGAGTAGAGGATGACCACAGGGTCGGGTGAATACCACGGCATACGGGTCAGCGAATTTAAACTAATCGTATCACCACGAGCAGTGGTTTTTGCTGTATAGTCGATCTGAGCAACAATCTGTTCGAGACCCAGCGGCGTCGTTGCAAAGAGTATTTTCAGAGAATCAATTACATTCTGTTTTCCATGTCCTTTTTCATCGTTGGCAAAAACAGGAATCAGCAGGTTGAACAAATCTTCTTCATCATATGTTTGGAACATTTCACAGTTTTCAAGGAACCACCTAAAAGTTGGCACATCTGGATTAGAAACCAGATTTACCATGATAAGAGCCCAGATTGTGCTTGTCGTCCCAAACTCAAGGATTTTCTCCCCAAGTCTTGTGTTTTGAATCGGGCTGAAATCTCTTATCTTTTCCTGAGTTTCTTTATCCCTTTTGGTTTTCCATTTACCTGAAATTATACACGCATCGAGCAGAAACTGATGGCATGCATCCTGGCGTTTATTGGGAGCAAGCCCATCAGCTGCAGAACTCCAGAACTCAACATCTCCCCCATGGTTTACGTAGGATTCAAGCCATGAGTTTCTAAATCCAAAGGATGAATACCGATCAATAGCCTTCAAAGGTTTGCCCTCCGTTTCTTTGTTTCGAATTGAGTAATATCGAATACAATGTTCATGAACATCATGACATTGGTAGCAGTGTTGACAATTATCGCCAATCGTTAAGCCATTTTTATTGCAATGAATACACGAGTACTTACACTCGGCTTCGCACACGCCACAATTGACACAGTACGCTGCTTTAATAACAGAGCTTTTTAACAATGAGAGAAACTTAACATCTGCTTTTGACCTGAAACAGTTTTTTAGCCATATTTCATCAAAGCCATCATCACCAACATCCCAATTCAGCTCATAGGTCCTATCCTGAAATGTAATCTCAATGTGACCGTCATCAAATCGAATAATATCACCAACTGTACGCATCCATCGTATCCAGGGATGATATATACCGCTTTTCAAAATCGTGATACAGTGAGTGCCTTTTTCAACCTCACGGTATCTATGTATATCCTTTCCCAAAGTCAATTCGCGACCTGTGCTTCTGGTTCTCCAATGTCCATCATTGATAAATTCTCGCATTTGACCCTCAGAAAACATGTCCATTTTTGTGCTAGTCTGTCGTATTATGTCCAGATATTCGTCTATTTCCTGGCGGTATGCTGCCCTTCTGAAAAAATCACTTCTCCCTACCGCATTTGGACAAACAAGGCATCCTGCACGCGGCACACCCTTAAAATAGGAGTCGCCCAAAGGTAGGTGGTTACGATAAATATGCATATAAAGTTCAGCAGAATTCCAGTCAAATATGACATGGAAACTGAACTGCCCCTTGTGTTTTTTCCCTTCACTTATGTCATCATATTCTCCTCTAGAAGCACTCTCTTCAGCCCTTATACCAGTAAAAGCCATTCCTGTAAAGCTCGGATTTTGCATCATATTGCGAAGTAGCAGAATTTGTGGCGTTGTCTTAAAAACAGAGCAACACCAGCGTATTTCTGCAGCTGGGGGGCCAAAAGCACTCCATGCCGCTTTGGGCGCAAGTGGGGATTTTGCGCGCAGAAAATCTATGCCGCTTTCTTTGCACCACGATTCAACAGTCGCAACTGTTTGATAGGTATCAGGGAATTCCATCTGAGTGTCGCCGAATACGACTTTAAAAGCGTTATGAGGAAGCGTCCGCTGCACCATATCTAGGGCAACAATACTGTCTTTTCCACCGCTAAAAGCAACGTAAAATAAATCAATGCGGCCTCTAAATTTAATGTATGTGCTGTATATCTTCTTGGCAGTTTCCTCCAGAAGATTATCAAGCAACTCCGCATTCTGGGCAATCATTAAATCAATATCAACAGGTGCTAATATTTCGCCTTTTGGTATGCCTTCTTCTGTTTCAGTATAGATGATTTCAGGCCGCTGAAATAGGCCTCCGCCCCTCGTTCGCGCAATCACTCTTCCACGATAGATGTATCTTTCTGCCTCCGCCCACATGATCGGCGCATCGTCATTCTGCGGATACTTCCACCGCTTATTCATACCCAACAGGTTCATTTCCCGGTAATAGACAGGGCGAGGCTCTCTGCTGCTCTTTTCCTGCTGCGGAAGAAGCAATATGCCGCCGGTTGCGGGATCCCATTCATACTTGTGCAAAGAGCTCACCCCCTATCATCTGATGATAATTTGTTCTGCTTTGCTTTTGCTGCAGCTGTATCGATTCCCTTATATTTTCGCACTGCCTGATACCCACGCTTGACCAACATATCCAAGGCGTCAGCTGTCGTTACCCAGGTATCATCGTCTGTCAGAACCTGTTCGATTAGGGAGCCATAATTGTTGATAGTTTTGCAGCTGCGTCTAACCATCGCGCCATAATAGCCAGTCTTGCCAAAGCTGGAGTAGGATAATCCAAACACCTTGCTGAAGCCAAACACATAGCTCTGAAGTAAGTATCCATTCCATTGATATCCTACGGATGGAAGATGCATCATCATGGCAGAGGACACCGCCATCAGCGGCAGATAGTCCCCAGGACAAAAATCCTGAAGTACTGCATCAATGGCATCCACATCAAAATCTATGAGACGCGCATTGACAAAATCTGTTTTGCTGATCCGCACAGCACCACCGGCATAAATGCTCTCCCAGTAAATCATCGAGAGTTTCAGTTCATATGCAAGCGTCTCCAGATCGGCCAGTGTAAAAGTATCGTGTTCAGCCGCGAAACTTTTGAACAGATTGTTGAAATCGATGCTGGAACCTTTGGGGGCGATGATCGCTTTTGTAAAGCTGAACCGATCTCGCAAGTAATAGGCAACAATATTGAAGATCGCCATGTTGTTCATTCCGTTCAGATCATCTGCTATACCGGGCAGCCGATTTTCTAGCAGCGGCATCAAATCCGATGCCTGTACATAATTGACCGTCAGGAAATACTCATCGAGCATGTCCCCAATTTTACCGGCACCTTCTCGAGTCAACGGGAAGTGCTCTGCCAGCATCCATGTACTGCTGCCGATATTGATCGATTCATCATCCGCCGACAGGCAGTGATAGATCACATCATGCGGAATGAACCACAACACCTTTGCGATATTGCTGACAGACATGGGACCACCGTGATTGCGTAGTACTTTACGAGCGTCATGAATGACAGATGCGGACTGTCCGCGCTTGACAAAGACCTGATTTCCTAAATAGAAGGCGCTCTTTGCCTCGCTTAGAAGCTGCTGCGCCATCACCTGCTCGGTATAGATCGAACAAGCTGCAAGCTGCTCATGATACCGATCATAGATACATGACCGATATACTGCTGTGTAGTGAGCTAAGATATCGTTAATTTCAGCGCATATGGTGGAAATTAGCTGTTTATCCTCATCGCTTTTCGTAAACACTCGGCCATCTCGCACTATACCGATAGCTTTCATGGCAGCGTCAATAGCATCGCCTTGAAGCGGACATTCGTCTCTATAACGCTCTTGCCAGAAGGCGGCAGCCTGAAATTGCCCCAGAAAATCGTTCAGGATATAGCCATCCGGAAATGAATTCTGCAGAATGGGCAGCCAGCGGTCATCAGCAGACGCAGTTTCCTGGGGTTCTGTATTACCAGTTGCGTTCAGACTTTCGCCAATCAGCATATAACGAATCTGCCCAGTTTCATCGGTAAAACGATCAAACACATCAACGGGAGCATGGTTTGGAGCCTTCATGCCTTTACAGTAACGGCGAATTCCTTGATAGACAATCAGTGTTGGGTTGCTGGAATTAAACTTATAGAGCTGCCCAGCATCTATCTGTCGCATGATTTCCGACATTGTTAGGGGTTCACCTGCATCATGAAGCACCTTAATCGCAACATCCTTGATTGTCATGGCGTTAAAACTGTCTGTATCTTTGGTATCAGTCTCATCTTGACGCAGATAACCAACATACTGTGCCAGAGCAGCACTATATTGGTGATGATATTGATTATTCCAATCAATAAAGTCCTCCCACCCCATAAGTACATCATAAACCCGCTGTACCTCATCTGGGTCGTTTGTGTCAAGAGTACAGTTCAGTCTTCTTTCAAGCATGAACCGCTCCACGGCCTCGATAGACCGACTGTACTGGGTCGCTGTAGACCTAGCAAGATTCCTGCCTGAGAGAAGGAACGGCCTAAAACTTTCGTCCAGCCTGCGACGGAAGTCAGAAGTGTCAACCTCCTCTTCGACATGATTCTTTGTCCACCATACGGGGCAATTAGGATAGGTTTTACAGCCATCTGCTTTGTAGGACAGCTTATAACCTTTTTCTCTGCATTCCTGAACAAATGCATCCAGTCTGTGATCGCCAACAATCCAAAGGCATCCGCCCCAACTACGTTTGTCCTGATAGGTGAGACCCCGTGCTTTCAACTGCACGATGATCCATTCTTTGCTTGTCGCTTCTTCTGATATTTCGCCACCTTTGTCCTCACTTCTCCGATATGAGATCCTCAATTTGTCTCCAAGCCTGATCAGCTGATGCAACCCACGCATCTTACGGACAATGGCGGTGGCATCCAGGTTGGACTCAAGATAATAGCCAGGAGCAAAACTTTTTGGCACTTGCATACGACGATAATTCCGTTCGTCCGCAAAAGCCAGAGCGTTGTATCCGGGAATATCTTCGTTCATGATACCCATAAAAGCATCGCGATAATCGGTAAAGAGAAGCCCACAAATCTCCACATAAATCTGATTCCAGGACCTTGCAGGATATACCTTATCCTTGTAGGTGTAAGAGACCGGCTTGGTAAACGAATATGTGCCATCCTGAGTGAAATCAACCAGAAGCGGATCATCTATTGGTTCGCTGGGCGTTTCTGTTGTGCTCTCCACTGTTTTAACCATTTCACCAAGAGTACTGATCTCTTCCACAGAAAGTGTGGGTACATTTTCCTCAGTTGTCTGTTCGCCCGCGCCAGAAACAGCCTGTTCCACAACAGCATCTTTCATCGAGCGAGTTGTCCGAGTGATGACATCTTCCTTAGATTCATGGTAACTTTTGATAAAGGCATAATAGAGCTGCGTGACATTACGAATAGCCTGTGCATTTTTTCCAAAACGGAAACGTAAAAGTTTTCCCTCAGCAACCTTCTTTTGTGCGTTATGGACAGCTTTGGCATCAGTCATTCCCAAGAGTGGCTGGTTGAGATGGCAGTAATCAGCCGCTTTTTGTAAATAATCAACCAGCATTTGGGATGGAATCCCGGTTTTATCTTTTGCATACGCAAAGAAGGCATCCTCAACAGATATAGACAGTGTTTCAGTTATTTGATGCGCTTCATCCAAAATCATTTGGTGTTTAGCCCGGTTAGTCGTGCATAGTCCATGCGCTTGGCGAATCGTGGCTTCACCATCTCGTTTTGCATTAGCCATGTCTTTTGCCTTGTTCAGCCAATCATGATATTCTTTATTATTTTCCCTGAAAAGTTGAACAATTTCTGTGAATAGCTGAGTTGCAGGCTTCATAATTGTCTTCCCTTGATAGGCAGATTCCATACTTGCCATTTGAAATGAGATGCCGTTCACATCCCTGTATATGTCATCAATTTCAATTCCTGAGTTAACTGCCATTGCTCGCAATAGCTGAGAGCATTTTTTGACAGAATCCATCCGGGATAGATCTCCAGATAGTACTTTCAGATAGGCATCTAGCAGTAAAGCCGCTTCATATTTTGTAAATGGTATCTGTCTGACCATGTTCTTTAAGCTTCTTTCTATATTTTAAATAATTATGTATACTGCTCAATCATCTACTATGTCATCTGGCCTTGCTGTTCATAACAATCATTTCAGGTGTTGATATAAAAATCAAGTGTATATTACCATAGCAACCGCTATTTTTCAACCCATTTCGCGAAATTTACCCACCCAAAACCATTGTAAGCACCAAGAGGGCCACCAGGAAACAAGCATTCTCCGCCGTAAAGTACCGGAAATACGCTCCTTTAGTCTGGCTTTCCTCCCGTGCAATGAGTTTATAGGCGATCAAGCTTGCCATGGACGCAATCAGCGTCCCCAGCCCGCCGCGGTTAACGTCGATGATCAGTGCGGACAGGTTCTCCGTAAACCCAGACAGCAGCGCCGCCGGAACATTGCTGATCACCTGGCTGGCGGCAACGCCGGCCAGG
>OFFI01001187.1_pt1 | contig 14796 bp, 12 predicted proteins | sample 1521351 | NCBI WGS metagenome assembly OFFI01 (sample SAMEA3504119, study PRJEB24116) | mouse gut metagenome | biome: mouse gut; feature: mouse-associated habitat; material: faeces | place: Denmark | collected 2011
GCGCCCGGAAGGACTATCTGCGTCTGTCCAAAAGCAAGAAGCGCAGTGGGAAAGCGATCCGTTCAGGGATACGCAAACAGCTGCAATACATCCGCCGGGATATGGGTTATATCGCTCAATTGGTTCAAACTGGCGCAAAATTGTCTTCAAAGCAGGCAGACCGTTTGAATATCGTCACTACTGTCTACGAGCAGCAGCGCCTCATGTTTGAATCCAGGACCCACAGTATTCCCCAGCGCATCGTCAGTCTGGCCCAGCCCTGGGTCCGGCCCATCGTGCGGGGAAAAGCCCACGCCAACACCGAGTTTGGCTCAAAACTGCATATCAGCCTGGTGAATGGCTATGCCAGGATCGAACGGCTGGACTTCGAGCCCTTCAACGAATCGGAAGGTCTCTGGCGGGCGGTAGCCCGGTATCGGGAACGCTATGGCTGTTATCCGGAACGCATTCTGGCGGATAAAATCTACCGCAGCCGCCAGACATTGGCCTTTTGCAAAGAGCATGGCATCCGGTTGTCCGGTCCGGCCCTGGGAAAGCCGCCAAAAACTCCCGGCCTGTCCCGCCTAGCGAAGAAATTGGAATATCAGGACAACTGCGACCGCAATACTGTGGAGGGTGTTTTCGGGACGGTCAAGACCGTTTACGGCCTGGACCGCGTCATGGCACACCTACAGGAAACCGCTGTCTGTATGATTGGCGTTGCCCTGCTGCTCTCGAACCTTTCCAGGTCGCTGAGGGTCTCTCTCGCTCTGCTTTGTCTCTTATTTCTGCTTTATTGTTTGCCGAAGTTGCGGAGCAGGCCCTATATTACAATAGAGAACAACAATTCCACTACACCCCCGACCAAGTAGAGTCTTATACTGTCGGTGATTTTGACCAGATGCAAATTCGGAAGATTTACCAGCTTAGTTCCACAGATGATCCGGCCTATATTTCCACAAGGGATTTTGAATTAAACGGTTGGAGCTATCATATGGTGGAAATGGACAAGGAAGAGCAAGACGGCCAGATTACCTATACAGTAATTTTTAACGGAACGAAAATTCGATGATAGGAGGTGCATTGAATGGAGCAGTCTTTGCCCACGGAGCGGGATCTTGAGGCCATGCGGACTGTGGATGTTCATAAGGTTGATCCAGAAACCCTGCATGATATTAGGGATGTGCAGATAAAAACAGAACTTCCCAAGCAAGAGAGGATGCTGGACTTTCTTCGGCAGATTGGAAACCCTTACTGTTACCGGCACGGAAAGTATATCGTAAAAATCAGCTTTTCGGAAACAGATGTTACACTGGAAGACCGGCTGCTTAGCTACATACGGTCTAAATGCTGAAAATTTTTCTGGACAAACGGGGGACGGGCTGATATAATAGAAACACATAGGTGAATTGAATCAGTACCTCCCGCTTGTCCAAGGGCTTACTGTGCCTTTAGACAGGGAGGTTTTCTTATGCCTGAAAACACAATGAAAGTATGGAATACCTACGGGTATGTCCGGCTCTCCCGCGAGGACGGTGATAAAGAGGAGAGCAACAGCGTCAGGGGTCAGAAAGAGTTAATCCGTGACTATCTGCGCCGCGCCCCGGATCTCCGGGAATGCGGAATGAAAGTGGATGACGGTTATACCGGCTCGAATTTCGAGCGGCCCGCGTTCCAGGAGATGATGGCAGACATTAAGGCGGGAAAGATTAACTGCATCGTCGTTAAAGATTTATCCCGTTTTGGCCGTGACCATTTGGAAGCAGGAACGTACATTGAGAAAATTTTTCCCGTCCTCGGTGTGCGGTTTATTGCTATCAATGACCACTACGACAGTCTGCATCGCAATCCAGAGTCGGATGAACTGATTGTTCCTTTCAAAAACCTCGTGAATGAGGCATACTGCCGGGATATTTCCATCAAGACACGTAGCCATTTGGATATCAAACGCCGGAATGGGGATTTTATCGGAGCTTTCCCTATGTATGGATATAGGAAGGACCCGGAAGACCACAACCGCCTGCTGATTGACGAAGAAGCTGCCAGTGTGGTACAGGATATTTTTCAGTGGAAACTGGATGGAATTAGCACACAGGATATTGCCGATAGGCTGAACGCCGCCGGTGTTCCAACGCCGATGGATTACAAAACCTCTCAGGGTATGCGTTACCAGACGAAATTTCGTAAAAAAGCAGACTCCGCCTGGTGTGCCAAGACAATCCTGCGGATATTAAAAAATCCTATTTACATCGGGACACTGGAGCAGGGGCGTGTGACGACCCCAACTTATCGGGTCAAACGTCAGGTCAACCGTCCACGGTCAGAGTGGGCTATCGTGGAGAATAACCATGACGCAATTATTGAGCGCAACGACTTTGAAACTATCCAAAGAGTGCTGGCTCTGGATACACGTACCAGCGTTGGTGGAGCGGCGGTTGAGTTTTTCTCCGGCCTCTTGTTCTGTGGGGAGTGCGGTGCCTCTATGGTACGAAAAACCGTGTCATCGGGAAAGAAAAAATATGTGTACTATATCTGCTCTGCCCATAAACAGGACAAGACCTGCTGCTCAGCCCATCGCCTGCGGGACATTACCCTGAACGAGATCGTGCTGGATTCTTTGAAACAGCAAATCAGTAACGTAATTGACTTGTCTGACCTGCTGAAGATGACCGATACGGCGCAGCTCCGACAGGCTGGTATGCAACGGCTACAAAAGCGGCTCGACCAGAAACGCAAGGAAATTGATCGAGCCCAGTTACTTTTGCAGTCTCTTTATGAGAATCTGGCTGATGGCATCATTGATCGAGACGATTACAAGGACTTGAAAGCGAAGTACACCCGCCGCCGGCAAGAGGCCGAGAATCAGGCGGATGGCATCCGAGAGGAAATGCGTCAAGAACTGGCCGGTTCTTCTGAGAACCGCGAATGGATGAAACAGTTTCGTAAGTACCAGAATGTTACAGAACTGGACAGGGCCGTCGTTGTGACATTGATTGAGCGCATTATGCTGTGCAAAGATCATACCGTTGAAATCGTATTCCGCTGGCAGAACGAGTACCATTGGCTGGTTGACTTGGCTACCCGTCAGGCACATTCCGAACAGGAGGTGGGCTGACGTGGCACGGACGAAACGCAAGGTCAACTATGTGCAGCCTGCAATAGAAGAACCCTCCGCTTCTGCGGCCCGGGTCTATCGGACTGGCGGCTATATCCGCCTTTCCGTGGAAGACAGCGGCAAGCCGGGAGCAGATACAATCTACGCACAGAGAGACCTTGTTTTGAAGTACATTGAAAGCCAGTCGGATATGACCTACTGCGGTATGTACTGCGATAACGGACGGACTGGTACAAATTTTGAAAGGCCGGAATTTGAACGGTTGATGCTTGATATTCGGGAGGGCCGGATTGACTGTGTGGTTGTCAAGGATTTATCCCGATTCGGGAGAAACTATTTAGAAACCGGCAACTATCTGGAACGGATTTTCCCCTTTTTGAATGTAAGATTTGTCGCAGTCAACGATGGTTTTGACACTCTGACCGCTGAACGGAATGCCGATGGCTATATTGTACCGCTGAAAAATATCATCAACGGTGCTTACAGCCGGGACATCTCCAGAAAGTCCAGCTCAGCTTTGGCAACGAAACAGCGTAAAGGGGAGTTCATTGGGTCCTGGGCACCATACGGATACCAGAAGTCCGCCGCAGACAATCATAAGCTGGAATTAAACGCAGAAACCGCCCCTATCGTCCGGATGATTTTCCAATGGCGGGCATCCGGCGTCAGCTATCTGCAAATCGCTCGCAAGCTAAATGAGATGGGGATACCATCCCCATCTCGATACCACTACATGAGAGGGGAGGTTAAGGCAGAACGCTATGCCAATTCAGTTTGGCACGTTCCTATCATTAAGATAATCCTTCAAAGTGAGACCTATCTTGGACATATGGTGCAGGGGCGTACCTACAACAGCCTTCCCGAAGGGAAAAAGCTGTGTAAGCGTCCAAAGTCCGAGTGGGTCATTGTCCCCAATACGCACGAACCGCTTATTGATGAAGAAACCTTCCGCATTGTTCAAGAGATGGCTGAGCAATGCCGTGCTACTCACCAGGAGCGAATTGGTCGCTTTGATAATCTGGGACATATTCCCCACATCCTCCGGGGACTGGTTTTTTGTGCGGACTGCAAAAAACCGATGATCCGTTACAAGAACGTGTCAGAACGGTGTGGGCATCGGTACTACTCCTACATCTGTCTGACGCATTCGGAAAACCCGGCCTCATGCCCCAAAAAGTACCTCAGAGAAACAACTCTGCTGGAAATTCTGTGGGACACTTTACAGCGAGAGATTGCGTTAGCTGGGAATTTGAAGATGGCAACGGAAAAGTATAGCTGTTCCTCCAAAGCGGTTGACCATGAAGATGCGGTCAAACGGGAAATTACTGACGCGAACAGTGCGCTGGAGCGGGCTAAAATGCTCTACGAAAGCCTCTACCAAAACTATGTAGATCACCTGATGTCGGAAGAAGAGTATATGGAACTTCGGTGCCGTTATAAACGGGATATAGAAAACGCAAAAGTCCGCTTGGCTGCCGCCGAACAGCAAAAGCAAAATGAACGGAAGAAAGCCGCAGAAAATCCATGGCTGATTACCTGTGAACGGTATGCGTGTGAGCTGGAGCTGACGAAGGAAATGGCCCATGCACTGATCGAGCGGATAGAGATTGATAGGGACAGCCACGTTTTTATTACACTGCGTTTCCGGGATGAATATGGTGCTTTGCTTCGTCTTTTGAAGGAAGATGGAGAGGCGGTGCTGGAATGAGCATTTATGTGATTGCGGAATATCTGCGGCTGTCCTCTGAGGACGTGGATTTGAAGAACACTCAAAAAACAGAATCCAACAGCATATCAAACCAGCGGGATCTCCTGAATGCACATCTTAAAAAAATCCCGGAGTTTGCGGATGCGGAGGTGGTAGAGTTTTGCGATGACGGCTGGAGCGGAAAAAACTTTGAGCGTCCGGCTGTCCAAGATATGCTTGCCCAAGTACGGCAGGGTAAAATTCAATGCGTGATTGTCAAAGATTTATCTCGTTTGGGGAGAGACTATCTGACCGTTGAGAACTATATCTCCCGTATTTTCCCTTTTCTCGGGGTGCGCTTTATCTCGGTCAATGACGGTATCGACAGCATACGGCCTATGGACGTGGACAATCTGGATACTTCTTTCCGGGCATTGCTGTACGACCTCTATAGCCGGGATTTATCTCGCAAGGTGCGGAGCGCGCAGCGACAGCGGGCGCAGAGAGGCGATTTTGTGTCTCGTTATGCACCGTATGGGTATGTCAAAGATCCGCAGAATAAAAACCACCTGCTCATTGACCCTCCTGCTGCTGAAGTTGTGCACCGCATCTTCCTGATGGTAGGGGATGGACACTCCGCAAGGCAGACAGCGAAAGCACTGAATCGGGATTGCGTGTTGACGCCCATGCTTTATAAAATTGCCGCAGGTTGTACGCAAAAGTCATGGAATAACGTGCAGGCAGAAAACTCCTGGACAGACGCTGCTATTATCCGAGTTGTTCGAGATGAACGATATTTGGGTAAAGTCATTTTTGGGAAACGCTATTATGATATCATAGGTCAAAAACACAGCGTTAAGGTCAGCAAAAAGGACTGGATCATCACGGAACACACCCATGAGGCCATTGTCACGCAAGAAGAATTTGATCGGGCGCAGGCCGCTCTGAAAGAGTATGTGGAGCGGAACGTCTCTTCTGCCTACCGGCCTTTGCGAAAAAAAGTTCGGTGTGGTATCTGTGGCCTTGCCATGATGCGGGTAGAAACAAAGAACCCTTACTTTTTTTGCCGCGCTTCAAAGTGGACGGATGCAAGTCCCTGTGCAGAGGTACAAATATCAGAGCATGATCTTTGGGAAATTATTCTGAATGGCATCCATCTGCGGGCGGCTCTTGCGGTCGATGCTTCGTTGGTTTGGGATGCACAGCATCACCAGGATAAAAGAGATCCCCATGCTATCCTCAAACAGATAAGTAATCTCCGGGATGCACTTGACCAGCAAAAGCATCTGACAGACCAAATTTATGAGTCGTTTGCTTTGGGAGAGATTGACAAGACAAAGTATATCTCTCAAAGGGCCAGTATCAAAGAAGTCATCAATGGTTTGTCCGATAAGATTGCTTTATTGAAAGCAGAGTTAGAATCCAGCAGTGATGGAGTTCGGTTGCAGAACCCCTTTGTAGATGCTTTTAAGAAGTACACTGCCGTTCAGGAACTCACGGATGAAGTTGTTGCAGATGTCTTGACTGTGATTCACATTTTCCCGGATCATAGAGTAGAAATTGAGTGGAACTATCAGGATGAGCTACAGGCACTTATTACTGCTGGGTATTTAGGAGGTGATTGGAATGGAGCAGAAAAGAGCGTGGATTTATTGCAGAGTTGCGTACCCTGATGCCCATGCACTGGCAGTTCAGCAGACCACTTTAGAGGATTATGCTGAACAGCATGGCTTTGAGATTGTGGGAACTACCGCTGAACAGGCCAGTGGGTTTGACTTTTTCCGTAGGGGGCTGTCCGAAGTTTCCAACGCAGTAGCTACTGGTAAAGTTGATGTTCTGCTGATGGCAGACCTCTCCCGCCTTGGGCGAGATGTTGTAAAGGGAGACGCTTATCTGCGCTGGCTCGAAGATCAATTTGTGGAAGTGATTTGTGCTGATGGTACAGTCGCACAGACCACGACAGAGATACTGTACCAACTAATGAGAGCAAGCAGAGAATGAGATAACTCCTCATTATTAGGATGTAGACAGTTGGCGCGCTCAAAACACTGTATATCTCCTTCGACATTACTCCATGTAAAAGCTCCCCAATTCTTGCTTATTCACAAAATGTTTACAAAAAACTATGGGTCCATGCTTGACAGGAGCGAACGAGGTCTACCTGGGCGTAATGACCCAGGGAAAGCGAACCACACCCAACTACAAGGTCAAGACCGTGATCGAGCGTCCACCTGAGACCTGGATGCGGGTGGAGGGGACCCACGAGGCCATCATCAGCCGGGAGGATTTTCAGCTTGCCGCCCGGCTGAAGGGCAAAGATACCCGCAAGGCCCCCGGCGCTGGCGCGGTCTACCCTCTGTCCGGGCTGGTGTGCTGCGGGGATTGCAAAAGCAACATGATCCGCAAGACCAGCCTCTACGGGGACAAGACCTACGGCTATTTCGTCTGCGCTGCCCACCGGGCGGACAAGTCGGTGTGCTCCACCCACAGTATCAGCGAAGCCAAGCTGGAACGGGCGGTGCTGGAGGGGATCAACTTCCATATCCGGGCCGTGGCGGAACTGCGCGGGGCGCTGGAGGCCATCAGCCGCCGCCCGATGCAGAAGGTAACCTTGGAGCGGCTGGATCGCCGGTTGGACACCTTACGGCAGGAGCTGGCCCGGAAACAGGAGATTCGGGATTCTCTCTACCGCCGATACGCCAGCGGCGAGGTGTCCAAGGAGGACTTTTACGACTTTAAGCGCATTTTTACCAAGGACTGTGAGGAGGCAGAACAGGCCATAGAGGTTCAGCAGCACCAACTGGATGAGCTGCTGGCCAACACCTCCCCGGACAGCCCCTGGATCATCTACTTCCAGAAATTCGGTCAAATCGACAGACTGGAGCGGGACGTGCTGGTCCGTCTGGTGGAGCGTATCCTGGTCTATGAGGACAACCGGATCGAGATTGTATTTCAGTACCAGGCGCAGTTTGAGCAGGCAAAGGCTGTGGCCGCTTCTGTTGCGAATGACGGCGAACTCCGGGAGGCGGTGTAGGTATGGCGAGAAAGAGCAGAAAGGACCAGATTCGGGCCGCCAACAGCGGCCAGGCTCTGCCCAAGACCGTATCCCAGCCCGTTGAGATCACCTATACCGCCGTAGGCTATGCCCGGCTGTCCGTCCTGGAGACCCGGGACCGGAAGGACAACGAGGCCCTGCAAAACCAGAAGGCCCTCATCCGGGAGTACATCCAGGGGCAGAAGGACCTCAAACTGCTGTCCATCTATGAGGACAACGGCGAGACCGGTACGAATTTTCGGCGTCCCGGCTTCGAGGTCATGATGGAGGCGGTCTGCGATGGCAAGGCCAACTGCATCGTGGTCAAGGACCTATCCCGATTCGGCCGCAGCTACATAGAGGCTGGCGACTACCTGGAGCACGTATTTCCGGCCCTGGGGGTGCGCTTCATCTCTATTGGGGACGGCTACGACAGCGCTGACGCCACCACCGCCGACTGCCTAATCGTCGCCTTGAAAAACCTGATGAATCAGATGTATTCAAAGGATATTTCCCGAAAATCGGGCTCCGTTCTGCGGGAGAAGATCAAACGGGGAGAGTTCATCGGAGGCTATGCCTCTTACGGCTACATCAAGGACCCGGAGGACAGGCACCGAATCATCGTTGACCCGGAGGCTGCGGAAGTGGTCCGGTCCATCTTTCAAAAGAAGCTGGAGGGTGCCGGCAACACGGCCATCACCCGCTGGCTGAACGATTCCGGTGTTTTATCCCCCTGCTGCTACCGATACCAGAAGGGCATCCTGATCGACCAGCGCTACGCCCGGCCTAAGCCCTGGAACGTTCAGACGGTAAAAAAGATCCTGCAAAGCCCGGTCTATCTGGGCCATATGGTTCAAGGCCGCCGGCGCTCAGAATTTTATGCCGGAGTCCCAGACCACCTCCTGCCGGAATCGGAGTGGACTATCGTGGAGAACACCCACGAGGCCATTATTAGCCAAGAGGATTTTGACGCAGTGCAGGTCATTTGTGAGGAGAAAAACAGAGCATACCACGCCAATCTGGGAAAGTACGATTATCTGGGCAAGAGTGAGAACGTCTTGAAGAGCCTGGTTTACTGCGGCGACTGCGGCCGGCCTATGGTGCGGTATAAGCAGGTGGTCAAGGGGAAAAAGGTGTCCTACCACTACATGTGCCCCAACTACGCCGCCATGCTGGACCGGAGCGGGTGCTCCTACAAATTTCTGCGGGAGGATATTCTGCTGGACGCCCTGTCACAGCTAATCAGCAAGGAGATCGAACAGGCTGTGGATACCGTCCAACTGGCCAGACGCCTCTCCGCCGGGACGGAAGGGCAAATTACAGCCAGAGCGGCGGAGCTTCGGCGGTTGAATCTGGAGCTGGAACGGACAGAGGCCCGAAAAAAGTCCATCATGCAGGATTTTCTGGCCGGGGAACTGTCCTGCGACGAATATGAGCGGCTAAAAGCGTGCTGTGCCGAAGAAGCGGAGCAGTTAAAAAAACGCATTACAGGGCTCCGGGAGGAGCAGCACCGCCAGTCCGAGACGCTGTCTGGAGACAATCCCTGGCTGAAAGCCTTCAGCGGACTTCGGCTTCCGGACCGGTTGACTAAGGAACTGGCCCATACGCTGATCCAGCGCGTTATAGTCTACGAGGACGATAAGATTGAAGTGGTGTTCCAATATCAGGATGAGCGGGAGCAGCTGCTTACCGCAATCAATGAGGAGGTATCCGCATGACTTTGGCAAAATATATCCGCCTGTCCACCGCAGATGAGGATGTGAAATACGGCGACAAAGCAGAGAGCAACAGCGTAATCCACCAGCGGATGCTGCTGGATGGCTACATCAAAAACCATCCCGAGTTTTCCGACTGTACGGTTTTGGAGTTTCTGGACGACGGACGCAGCGGGACTAACCTGGACCGGCCCGGGATGCGCACCCTGCTGGAAGCCGCCCGGCGACGTGAGCTCGACTGTATCATCGTAAAGGACCTTTCCCGCTTTGCCCGGGACTATCTGACCTCCGGCCACTACCTGGAACAGGTATTCCCCGCCCTGGGGATTCGCTTTATCTCCGTCAACGATGGTTATGACAGCAACGATTTTCCCTATGGGACCGCCGGGAACATCACCAACGGCCTGCTTAGCCTGATTAACGAGATGTATAGCCGGGACTTATCCCAGAAGTCCAAGGCGGCCAAGCGGTTTTATGCTGAGAAGGGCCAGTGCATCAGCGCCTACCCGGTTTACGGCTACCTCAAATCCCCAGAGGACAAGCGGACATGGATACCGGACCCGGAGGCAGCCCCGGTGGTACAGCGGATGTTCATGATGTACGTGGAGGGGATCAATCCAACCGGGATCGCCAGACGGCTGAACGAGGACGGCATCCCCACACCGGCTCAACATAAGCGGGCGATAGGCTCCAAGCGGCAGCTGTGGAACTCAGAGAGGACAGATAATTTCTGGCGGGCCAATACGATTAGCAAGATTCTCCGGGATGAACGGTACACCGGCAAGCTGGTGGCGTTAAAGACCTCCAGAGCTGAGTTAGGCAACATCCACTCCGCCAAACCGCTGAAGGAGGATGATTGGATCGTCATTCCGGACGCATTTGAGGCAATCATCTCCCAGGAAACCTTTGATCTGGCACAGGAGCGTTACGCTCAGCATAAGCCACGCCAAAGGACAGGGCCTATGCAGCGGACCCTTTTCTCCAGAAAATTGCGGTGCGGTCACTGCGGCGCTGCATTGAAGCGGCACGAAATTAGCCAGGGCATCTATTATGCCTGCGATGGCCGGGCCTGGAACGGAACCGCTGACTGCAAAGAAATCCGGCTGTTTGAGTCGAATCTGACCCAAGCGGTGCTGTCCTCTATCCGCTTTCAAGCTCAGCTTGCCAAGAAAAAAGAGAGGCAGCTTGACCGGCAGACAAAAAATATCCAGACGGCACAAAACCGTGTTCAGTCTGTTCAACAGCGTATCCAACAGCGGATTGCTCAGTTAGAGACACAGAAAGCGGAAACCTATCTGAGCTATGACTTAGAAGAAATATCTCAGGCCAAGTACCGGGAACGCTGCATCAAACTTGGCGCTGCCATAACGGAACAAAAACAGCGGCTGGAGGCATTGGAGCAGGCTGGCAGCAGCAGCCCTCTCAGCACAGATATTGCTAGTTATGGGGAAATCCAGGGGTTAGCGTCACTGAGTAATCTGCGAACTCTGGACCGGGGTATGGTCGAGGAGTTGATTCACACAATTCGGGTCTACAGCGGAAACCGTGTTGAGATCGCCTGGAATTTCAATGAGGAGCATATGAAGCCGATTACAGTGGGGGCGGGAGCTGACCATGCGGGATAGAAATAAACAACTGCGCTGATTTAGCGTTTACAGGGGAACAGTGAATGAACGTATCATAGGATGGAAGATGCCGTGCTCCTTTAATTCCTGGCGAGTTGCGAAGTCACGCCTCTTTTACACGGCAATAGTCGCAAATATTTTCCCAGACCTCACGTCCCGCTATGACCGCACATATGGTCATTACGATGATTTCAAGAGATTATGCTTTACTCTTTCTTCCTGACGTTTATCTGTAACTTCCTTGAAGCATTCTTGTAAAATCGTAGACTCATCTCTTGCCTCTATGATTTTACCTCGTTCTCCATTCCAAGTATAGTCCTTTATTTTTCATACGTTTGCCTTATCTATGAGGGCTACTGTCATTGACACTACAATTGAATGGTGCTATTCTATAATATATCAATTTGATTTTCTTTTGATATCTTGGCTACAAAAGAGCCAAGATTCTATTTGGGGCTATTGTCGAAAAAATTCTGATTTTGCCGGGCGAGATGAAAGGACGCTGGCATATGGATATTTCTGCAGTTATTGGTTATTTGATTAAATTAAAATTGTGGTTATCCCTTTTAATCAGCCAGAAGAAAGCCCGGATTATGGAACAAAGGAAAGAGTATAATCGGGCCATGAAACTGAAAAGTGAGGGAATGGGTCATGGCAAAGATCAAGTGATATCCTCTGGGGAGTTATGAGGGAGTTTTCCAGCGAAGGAAAATGCCGTGAGTATCTGGCAAATCTGAGGTGGCCTGGTGGGATTATCTGCCCCAAATGCAACTGTCGTCATACTTGTCTGCTGTCCAATAGGCGGTATCAATGTGCTGAGTGCCGCTGTCAGACTTCAGTGACAGCGGGAGCGGTGCTCCATAGAACCCATATGCCGCTGACACAGTGGTTTCTGGCGTTCTACTTTGTCAGTCAGGACAAATGCGGTATCTCTGCCGTTGCGCTGATGTCGATGTTCGGGATGACCTATAAGACTACGTGGCATATGCTCATGCGTATCCGTTCCACTATGAATCAGCGAGACAAAATACATCAACTCAGTGGGACCATTGAATTTGACGACACCTACTTTGGCGGGCCAACTGTTGGGAAGAAACGAAGCCGAGAAACGGAAAAGGCGAAGGTTTTTGCGGCTGTATCTCTGGATGAGCAGGGAAATCCTCGCAATATCAAGATGCAGGTTACGCAGAATATCAAGCGAGCCTCTGTCAAAAAGTTTGCCCAGACCGCATTTGTCCAGGCCAGTACAATCCACAGCGATGGCTACAGAAACTATATCCCGGCCATGGAGGGCTACACCCATGAGCAAAAGCTCTACGATCCCGATTCGGGCCTGCTCCACTGGCTGCACATTTCGGCTGAACTAAAGGGATAACCACAATTCAAATTATAGGAAAGTGAAGCGTATGATAAATTACAGTTACATGCCGACAGATCAAAACGTTCTCAAACTTCTAGAAGCCGATTTGATTGGACGCAATCAGGATATCGGCCAGTTTTTACGGCTTCTGTGCAATATGGAGGATGACTGTTACTCAATAGCACTTAACGGAGACTGGGGCGCAGGAAAGACTTTTTTTATTAAGCAGTTGAAGCTGCTGTTGGATGCAAAAAATCCTTGCTCTGTCATGGATAACACGCTGCGGTCAGAAGTCCTGCGCATAGCGGGAGAAAATTTTGAAATTCCGGACAGCTATACAACCGTTTATTATGATGCCTGGTTGAACGACAACCACGTTGACCCAATTCTTTCCCTGATACATACTTCCGTTCAGAGCGGACAAAGCGATTTTTCCGCACAGAACAGCCGGTCTCTGGGTGGAATTGTGACGGCCCTGGTCAATATGCTGACAGGATATGATGCGGTTACCTTTGGAGAAAAGCTGCAAGGATCGGATCCATTTGAGCTGTTGAAAAGCGGGGATGACATCTGTTCTTATGTCAAGGACTTTATTGACTGTCTTATTCTGGAGCACGGGAACCGACTGGTTTTTTTCATTGATGAGCTCGACCGCTGTAAGCCGGATTTTGCGGTCCGCTTTCTGGAAAGGATCAAGCACTATTTCAACGATGACCGTGTGACCTTCGTTTTCGCTGTCAACCTCTTCCAATTGCAGTGGACTGTAAAGAGTTATTATGGCGCGGAGTTCGACGCGACAAGATATTTGGATAAGTTCTTTGACCTACGTATTCCGCTACGGAGTCTCGATTATGAGGCATATCTGCTCAGCCGACTCAAAATAGACCATTCACGGGTTTTTAATGCCGTAGCGATTGAATCGGCAAAATATTTTCGGTTTTCCCTCCGTGAGGTGGAGCGGTATGGCCGGATGCTGAAAATAGCGGATAGCGCCATCCGTAGCGCACCGAAGAGCATATCTGAGGACAACGCTATAGCCTTTTCCGCCGACCATATTGTTCCTATCGTGCTTGCGGTGCAGATGCACGACATTGTGCGGTATGGCGCATTTATAGGCGGTCATGCCCCGGAACTCGTGCAGGAGATATTGCTGCGGCCCAACATTGAAATGGACATGAATCTCCTCATGGTTCCCGGGGAGAAATATATGGCGTCCGGCAAACTCATCCAAAACAGCTCCAATGCTTTTGTGAGTCTGTCAGACCGGTTGCAAGAGGTATATCGGGCGCTGTTCGCCCAACCTCTTGGCAACCATGCGGACGAAGAGACCATTGCGATTGGAAAAATGACTTTTTCAAACTTTACACGGCAATATATTGAGGAAATTACCTCCATGCTCTCTCCATGCTCCAAATACTAGAACTGACCTGATGTGGCAATCTCACTGTGTCTATGCTGAGACAAGCTCCTCTCCCGCCGCGCAGGCATAATATGGAAATGGGTATATCCTGCGGTCAAAGGAAATACTACTCATAGTTTAATCGCTCTGCAAATAAACTAAAAACGGAAATCGCAATGGTAATAATCAACAAAAAAGCGGAATATTTCAATTTGAGATTGACTATTTCAACTGTTTGTGATAGTCTAAGAACCGGACTTTTTGTGCGCTTTGCGTTGCGGGGGCTCCTGCCGGTGATGGAATGTCCGCATCGTTCTCCCGGTTTTGCGGGGAATCCGCAGCGTATCTATTACGGGCAAAATTATTATGGACAACTTAAATGGAGGGAATGGGATGGAAACAATAGCAGATCAGCGAGCGCAAAGGAGGTTAATTCTGGATTCAACAGAATTGAACCATGACGGCATCGGGGCCAATTTGGAGCGGTCGTTTTGCGCAAACAGTGATTTATTCACCCACAATCTTCTTGGAGCTCCGCGGGATCTGCCTGACACGGCTTATCAGGAACGCGCAGATTTTTTCCATTCGGGCGAGTTTATTTAGCGACGGTGTTTTACTTCGCCGCTTTTCTCATGTTCAAATTTATAGGAATGAAACGAAAAAAGCAGGTCCTATATCCTATCAAAGGTCAGGGCCTGCTTTTTAGTTGGAAAGAAAGTGATCCGGGAGAACCGTTATGATAGAGAGAAACAATATCACATCACAGGATAGGGACATATCCTCCCGTCCCTCTTTCTGGCCCCGGTGTATTATCGCGGTTGCTAAGGTAGGGCCTGCTTCGTAACCTCAAACAGCTTGGAAGACAAGCAATATGGGATGAAA
>OFFI01001195.1_pt1 | contig 14706 bp, 17 predicted proteins | sample 1521351 | NCBI WGS metagenome assembly OFFI01 (sample SAMEA3504119, study PRJEB24116) | mouse gut metagenome | biome: mouse gut; feature: mouse-associated habitat; material: faeces | place: Denmark | collected 2011
CTGGTTAAATATGCTGTTGTCAATGTGCTGGGACAGTAAGTTTCACGGATTCAGGATATAGTCATCCCCGCCGGACAGCAAACCGTTTACCCTGTCCTGCTCCTCCACTCTTGCCGTGAGAAAAAGAATCGGACAGGATACCTTATTCCGGATCTGTCTGCATACTTCCAGTCCGTCCATATCCGGCATGTTGATATCCAACAAGATCAAGTCCACTCTGTCACGGCATTTCTCTAATGCCTCTACGCCAGTAGCAGCACTCCGCACATCATAGTTCTTCATGGTAAAATAATTCTCCAGCATTTTCACTAATGCCTTGTCATCATCTACGATCAAAAGTTTATACTGCATGTTTTCCTCCTCTATATATATTTATATCGAAGATTTTTCTGCTAAGTATAGACAGTATTCCCGACATACAGATTTTTCCCCCGAAAGACAGATAAAACACCGGGGAAGGCACTTGGCAAACCTTTCCCCGGCCCTGTACAGCCACATATCAGATAGCAGCTACTGCCTCGCGCCTGCCATATTCATACATTTTCAGGGATACCAGTCTGGTAATCCTTTCCATGCCGTTCAGAATAGTTTCCACATCACTATCCTCGTCTTCTCCCAACCGTTCGCACAGATTCCGGCCTGCCTGGTACACACTTTCATATAGAAGGCAGCACTCTTTCCCCTCGGCAAATTCATCCTCAACGACAGTTCCTTCCGCCAGAGAAGGTAGCCCATCCGTTAAAAACCCATTCATCTTATCATAAATCAGTTCTTTTTGCATACCGCATCCTCCTTTTGTCTCACTTTTACAACCGATTTTAATATGTAATGCCATTAAAATCAATAGTGGTGGTGCAAAAAGTGAGACAAACTTCTCGACACATTTCGACAGATTGGAGGACAACTATGCCAAAACCAAGGACTACATCCGGCGAAAAGAACCTGATCAGCAGTCGCCTTATCGAGTTAAGGAAACAGCAGAACCTTTCCCAGCGTGACCTTGCCCATAAGCTGCAGCTTGCCGGATATGACATGGACAAGAACGTGATCACCCGCATTGAAACCAACAAGCGGTATGTCACGGATATTGAGCTGCGGGCCTTATCGGAGGTGCTGGGCGTCAGCTATGCGTTTCTGATTGATGGAGAGGATAAATAGCAAAAAGCAAGCGGCTAACACGCTCTCTAAATATGTTAATATTACTTAACAAAAAGGACATGGAAAGACTTTACTCCCATATCCTTTTCTACTTTATCGGCTTTTTGTAACTGCTGGTTTTTCTTTTCCGCTGGTGCGCTGGAATTATTTAATCTGAAATACCTTCTTCCACTTTATCAAGAATGTATGATGTGAATTTGCCCTCCACACTATCACTTGGGAAATCTTCTTCCAGCTCTACCTTTATACTTTCAAATTCTTGTTGCAGTTCTTCCTTTTCTCCTGCTGTCAAGTCGTCCCAGTTTTTATTATTAGCGTATGTGCAGCCGCTCAAGCTGATTACAATCATACCTAATACAGCCAAAGCAAGAAATTGTTTTTTGATATTTTTTATCAGTCTCATAACTATCTCCTTTTTACAAAATATATTTACTTAAAATTCACTCACATATTTTTTTACGAAACCCACAGAATCAAATTCAGGAAGCCAACGCCAGACATATCCTAACTTCAAACCATGCGTTTTCTTCAGATTGGCAAAGCAGTCTTCCACCCATGCCTTTCACAAGATACTCTGCGATGTACATACCCATTCCGGAGCCTTCCTTTTCTTTTGCATTCTGCCCCCTGAAATATTTCTGTGTAAGGAATATTTCCTCTTCCTTTTTTACGCCTTTCCCAAAGTCTTTTATGCAGACGCACAGAAATTCACCCTCAAAACCGCAACGGACTTCTATCTCCGTATCTGCATATTTGTAACTGTTAGAGATGATATTGTCCACTACCTGCAAAAACCGTACCCTGTCAGCCATAACAAGACACTCCGGTATCTCAAACTCCTTTACACGTTTCCTGAAATCTGCCTGCAGCAATGCTTCCTCTATGGCAGAACTTTCCGTTACTTCCGTTCTTATCTCAAGTCTTTCAAGCTCATTTAGCATAGTTGTGTGAAGATTGCCAATCATCCTGCTTATCTGGTTCGTTTTTCGGGCAATCGTCTCAAACTCCTGACGCAATTCCTCTGAATCTGTCGTCAGGGACTGGTACTCGGCAATCGCCTGAATGGAAGCCACCGGGTTTTTAATATCATGGCTGATAGAAACGATCACTTCACGCCGCTGCTTATCTGCCTCCTGCTCCCTCTTCCTCGCATAAAGCAGTTCCTCTCTCATAATGTCAAAGCTTTCTGAAAAAGCACCAAAAGCTGAACTGTCGATTCTGCTCACCGGAATGTCCAGATTCCCTTTTGCTATCTGGCCGGCAAAATCATTCATCTTTCTCACCGGTCCGAACACATGCTTCTTTAAATATAAAAACACAAGGACATCTTTCAAAAATAATACAACAAGAAACGATATCGCCCAAACTTCAACTTTTCTTTTTAAATCTTCCCCTTCGTTATTGATAAAGATAATCCTGCCCTGAATTTTACCATCCACCAGAATATCTACGCTGTAATCTTTATGGATGAAATCGTACACATAATCCGTATCCAGCCCCTGTCTGGATGCAGCTACCGGCCGGCCATCGGCATCGGTTACAAAATAGTCCGTTTCATACCCCTGCATCATACTGACTGCCTGCTCCGCATCCGGCCAGTATTCCCTGACAGTAAATATAATGTCATTTGCCTCAGTATTCTTTATTTTATTCTGCGGTCTGGCTGCCAAAATACAGCACAATGAAATGCAGGCTGCCAAATATAAACTGACGGTGATCACAATAAAGCGCTTCACTTAATTCTCCTTTGCCAGACGGAACATATAGCCTTTCCCATATTCTGTAATGATATAGACTGGGCTGGAAGGGTTATCCTCAACCTTTTCACGCAGCTTCCTTATGTGGACATTCAGTGTCCCGTCCCCCACATAAGCCTCCTGCCACACTTCCTTAAAAAGTTCCTCTTTCCCGACCAGACGGTTCCTGTTTCGGATAAGATAAAGCAATAGCTTCATCTCCATCCTTTTCAGCAGGACAGGCTCACCTTTTTTTAATAAAGTTTCTTCTTCCATGTTCACCTGACATTCCCCAAAAGAAATAATCCTGTCATCCCCGGCAGAATACCTCCGTAACACAGCCTTTACTTTCGCCAGAAGAATAGGCAGGGAATAGGGCTTGCAAATAAAATCATCGCCGCCCACATTCAAGCCTAACAGAATACTTTCTTCTTCCGTCTGGCAGCTTACAAAGATGATTGGAACCTGTGTCTCCTCCCGTATCTGCCTGCACAGGTTGTACCCGCACCCATCCCCCAGGTTAATGTCCAACAGAATCATACGGGCGGTATTTTCCCGTATAAATTCACGATATTCCTCCACACCCGATACCGCCGCCACCTTTATCCCCGAAAGGCTCAAATATTTACAGGTGTTTTCCGCCAATGGTGCCTCGTCTTCTATCATCAGACAATCATATACCAATTTATCCGCTTCCTTCCTTTTACCCACGCTACTCTGCCTTTATGAGAGTACAAGGGACAATCTTCCTGACTTTCCATGCTGAAATAAACGCTGTCAGGCATCCTGCCGCTTCCATGCACAAGATAAGCGCTGCAATCCACACTATGGGAAAACGGAAAGAAATCCGATAAACTCCCATTCCATGAAAAAGCCCTGTCATCACTGCATTAGAGCCAAAATACAGGAAGATGCTTCCCAGCAGGCTGCCCCCTGCGATATACAGCATAAATGTCACCACTGTCTGGGATATAATCTGTCCGTTGGAATACCCCAGCGCCTTCATTATCCCAAAATCCCTTTTGCGTGTCAATAAAATGGAATTTGTTACAAAATACCCCATAATGACAATGAGCAGGAACATGACAGCCATAATAAAGAACACCACGCCGGACACACTGTTTATGATTGGGGCAAGCTGGGAATAAAACACCTGTTCAAACTCCCCCACATAGGAAAGCCGGTCTGAAAAACAGTCTTTAAGGTTTCGGCAGTATTCCTCTGCGTCAATTCCCTCCTCCAGATAGACATGCACTGTCTGCCACTGTGCTGTAGAATCAATCAGATTCAGCCCTTCCATAGTAAGGTAGATATCCATCCCTCCTGTATAGGTGCCTTGCGTAAGGCCGACGATCAGGAATGTCCCTTCCCCTGCATCTTCCTGAAAGAGCTGGGACACTTCTACAGTATCACCGATATTCTTTCCGAGCGCCTGCGCCAGATTCCCTGAAATAGCAGTTTCATTTTCATGTTTCGGATATCGCCCTGCATATATCGAGGGATTTTCCAATACCTCATAATCACTATACACGCCTAACGCCGCATATACCCTATTATCACACAGAAGTCTTGAACTTCCCGGCTCAACAGCCATCATGACCTTACGGACGCCCTCTCCCTCCAGTTCCTTAGCTATCTCTGCTGCATCCTCCGGTCTGTCTGGCTGGACATTTACAGAATAAACTTCCGCACCCGTTACCTGCAGCAGCCCTCCCTTATCATTGACCAACCTTGCATACAGGATTACTGCAAACCCGGCAACACACATTAAAACAGATACGACAATGCCTGTCAGTATGCTCCTTGCCCTCTCAAAACTTATCATCTTAATTATAACGGACAGGTTTACCGGGAAAGGTGTTTTTTCTATGTCCATCCTGCTTTTTCTGCCAGGAACCACTTTTTCCCTTTCCTGAATGGCTTCCACAGGTCTTAACCTGAATATCCCTTTTGACAAAAACACTGTTACCGCCACAGTCGCCAGCAAAATAACCATAAGGTTCTTCCCTGCTTCAAACCCCAAAAATACAGCGTTCCATACAAAACCAATATCCGTCGCTATACTCTTTATCACCATCGGCATGATGCACTGTGAAATTCCCACACCAGCCATACCGCCAAGCGATCCAAGAAACAGGAACTGTAACGCATAGGACAATACAATCTGACCGCCCCTGTAACCCACTGCTTTCAATGTCCCAAGTTCCTTTAAGTCCTTATCCAAGATATTCCGCATATGGAACGCAATCACCATAAAGCAGGCTGCGATTCCCATAACGGAGGCTGCATTTATGACTGCCACATATATACTTAAGTTATTGCTCCGGCTGGCTTCGGCATATTCAATATCCGAAGTATTATAAAATATATCCCCGTCAGATTTTCCGGCTACAAATTCTGTAAACCGATTTGACAGCCCGCTTACATCCCCTTCCGTCTTCATCATCACTACTACCGCATCGCAGTCTGTCCCTGCCCTTTCCCCCAAAGAAAGGAACGCTTCTCTTGGCAGATCGAAAGCAATATTTGACCGGCTTCCAAAAAGCACATCCTCCGTAAAACCTGCAATGATATAAGAATCCTGCCATTCTTCGGATGAAATGCTAAACACATCACCAATCTCAAAACCAAAGAATGTCTTACACACATAAGGTACATAGATTCCATTTTCCGGCACCTGCTCCAAACGCTCCACTATTTTAAGGGAAGATAGATATCCCTGCCTGTCAGCATTCCTAAACATCCAGCTCCCATTTACCGGCTCCCCGGTTCCTGCCTGAATATCCATACTCCGAAGCAACACGGCATCCACCATTTCCATATCAATTATTTCTTCCTCTGCTTTCCGGAAGCCCTCAATCTCTTCCCCGTATTTTTCACAAAAACCACGGGGCAGGACCGCCGCAAAATCAGCACTGTTCGTCTCCGCTGCCTTTTCCTGATACAGCCGCCTAAATCCCTCCGTCATCTGGCTGCCGGTATAGGACAGAAGCATCGTTGCCATGAGCAAAAGGAAAAACGCAAATGACGTTTTACCACTCTTTTTTAAGTTTGATCTTATCAGCAAAAACATATCTACCACCCCATTTCTTCCAGAAAATGGAGCAGCTTTGCTTTTCTCTCTTCAAAGCCCGGTTCCTTTTCACCCTGATAAGCCCCTAAAGAGCATTCCCCGTTTATCCTCCCGTCCCGCAGATACAGGATACGGTTTCCACGCAATGCTGATTTCAGGTCATGGGTTACCATGATAGTCGTCTGCCCTTTCCGGTTAAACTCTGTCAGAAGATCCAGGACAGCTTTCCCGGAAGCAGAATCAAGCGCCCCCGTAGGTTCATCCGCAAATACGACTTCCGGATTGTTGATCAGCGCCCTTACGATGCCTGCCCTTCCCATCTGACCTCCCGAAATCTGCGAAGGATATTTCCCCCACTCCTTTTCAGTAAGCCCTACTTCTGCAAACAATTTTCTTCCCCGCTCCGCCACCTGCTTTTTGTTCTTCTCTACAAGCAGCCCGCTCACAAGCACATTGTCCATGAGACTCATACTGCCAATTAAGCAGACCTGCTGGAAAACAAATCCACAGTTTTTCTTCCTGAACTGTGCCAACTGCTTCTCTGAATATTTTGAGAAATTGGTATCCTTAAAATAAACTTCCCCCATGCTTGCCCTGTCCATTCCCGACAGGATATGGAGCAGTGTGGACTTTCCAGAACCGGAAGCCCCCATAAAAACAGTAAAATCTCTGTAATATATCTGGATATCCATGTTTTTGATCACATGCTGGGGAACTTCCCCATTCATATAGCTCTTACACAATTTATTTGTACTGATTACAGCATTTGCGTTCCTTTCCATATATTCTATCCTCCATATTGCTTTCAGCTGAAATACAAATTTATTATTTGCTATATCATATCACTCAGAATCTTAACTGTCTTTAACCGGAATCTTAACAATTCTTAACTGCTGGCATTCTTTATGGTCATTATACATGATTTACTTTTTTTAGAAAAAGAATTTCCTGATATACAGATTTTTTCCCCGAAAAACAGGAAAAAGACCAAAGAAGGAGTCCTGTAACTGAAAAGACTGGAGAACGCTGATTCCCCAGTCCAACCCTTTCTGACATTCAAAACCACTTCCTGTTACCTCAGCTCCATCTTCTCCGCCCATTTAAGCCCCTCATTCTCCTTCAGAAGCCCCATGTGGAACAGCACCTGTATGCAGTCTGCATATCCCTGCATATAGGCACGCTTCTCCTGGGCGGATGCAAAGTCCTCCAGGCACTCCTTCATTTCTTCCACCTTCTCCCGTTGTCCTTCCGGCAAGGTTTCCAGAAATGCCTCCCATCCCTGCTCTGTTTCCTTCCACGCCTCCAGTGCATTTTCATATTCCGGGGTACGCACATAGCTTTCCCTGTTTATATCCTCCCCGTTTAAGCTGCCCAGGAACCGGGCCATCTTTAACCATACATCACTCATTGTAAAAATCTCCTTTGCCATATCTTTCCCACATTCCAGTATTCCCCTTTTTCCTAAATATCTCTCCCCTGTTTCGCCTCACTTCATCTTTAGAAGTATATTATCACTCCATTTCGGTAAAATCAATTCATATACTTCATCTTTAGAAGGGAATTTATTTATGAAAATCTACTGGAACGGCACTTCCAAAAACATCATCGGCCCGAAGGTAAAGCAGCTCCGCACAGCACAGGGGCTTTCTCAGGCTGCCCTTGCAGGCAGGCTCCAGCTTTTGGGCATGGAGTGCAGCGACCTGACCATCCTGCGGATCGAACAGGGCAGCCGCTTCGTCCCGGACTATGAGGTGGCGATCCTCTCTGAATATTTTAACATATCCACGGACGAACTGCTTGGGAAAGGGGAGCCGGGACAATAAAAATATCCTGCAGGTTCCCCTCCTGATTTTACCCTTTGAATGCCTCCAGTGACGACATGATTCCGTTCAGGGCATCCTCGTCAAACCCAAAATCTGCTCCCGCCATTTCCTCTGCCGCATCCGGCCCGTCCGGTTCCTCCGCTTTCCCATTGTAAGGCGCCTCCTGCCTTTCATGCTCCCTGATTACCTGCAGCACAAACTGCCGTATCTTTTCATAGTCAACCGCCTGCCCCGCATAAGGCACATCCCCTGCCTGCGCCCCGTTCTGGTAAGCCAGCACCGCATTGACGATGTACTGGGCCTTCCCCCGCTCCATGCCGTTTAAGAACTCCGCCACCTGCACATGGGCGGGGTCATTTTTATTGAACCCTATGGTTGTGACAAATGCGTTCTTTTTCCCCATGGCAGTTACCTGCCTTTCCTCTGTATCTGGTAGAGCAGGCCGTAACCCTTTGCATTGGCACAGATGTCCTCCACAAAGATGCTGCGCCCAATCTTGTCCGAGCTTTCCAGATATTTCCTTAAAAGCAGCGCCCCGCCGCCGATGAACACCACGCAGCTGGTCTTTAGGTCAAGCCCGCGCTCCCTGAGCGTCCCCAGGATGTCATCCACAAAGGTTCTGGTCATGTCCCCCACGATACGAAGGACCTCTCCATCATAGTCCGTCTTTTCTCCCCGGATGATCCGGTCAATGTCCGTATCATCCAGCAGGATGTCCTTCTCGGAGTTGATGCGGGATGCCACGTCATTATACAGCTTGATGACTCCCTTCTCCAAAGAGTCGCATACCCCCAAATCCGGCCTGCCTCCCCGGATCAGCAGGTAATCCAGCGTAAAGCCCCCGATGTCCACCGTGATGACCTTGTTGAACTCTGAAATCCTCTGGTAGACGGTCATGGCGGCAGCATAATCCTGTGGGAAGGCGGCAGCGTCCAGGATCTCCACCTGATAGGGGATGCCCTTGTAGGTAAACTGCTGGATGCCCCTGCCCTTAAAATAACCCTCAAATTTCCGGTACAGTGCGCCGTAATGCTTCGGGGGCAGCCCCACCGGCAGCACTGCCTGGAGGATGGTATCCTGTGTGTCAAGCATCTGCTTTTCCGCCTCCATCGCCACTGCAAACAGCGTCAGGATGAAGAAACGGTCATCCACAGTCTTGTCCCGCATATAGGGTATCCGCTGCTCCGCAAGGGCATAGTAGCGCCCGCCAAAATGCAGGTATTCCCCCAGTGCGGGCCTGCAGTCGCCCTCCACAAATCCGGAAGTGAATATCTTATGCTCAGTCTTCATGTTCCTGTTCCCATGGTCTATGGGTACGATAATCTTCTGGTACATAGCTGTCATCTCCTTTATCCGGGAACTTCCCGTTCCCTGTTTACTTTTTTATACGCATGGTTTAAGTAAAAGCCAACAGCGGTATGTAAAAAACGGAAAGTTTTACATATTGTGTGCATAAAAAAACCGGGGCAGCACCATCTGGCACCGCTCCGGCAGTTTATTTCCCTATTTGGGGTTATTTTTCCGCTTCAGGTCATAAAGGTAGTCATCCACGCCCTTCACATGCTCCGCCCAGTCTCCGTCTTCATCCGTATCCCAGGTCAGCGCCTTTGCGGACAGATCCAGTTCCCGGCAGATTTCCGCCAGCTTCCTGCACCCCCGCTGGATGTTCTGGCGCTTCACGCATTTCTTCCCACAGGGAATGGCCTGCCCTCTCCAGTCCTTCCTGTAGTTTTCACAGTGGACGCACTTCTCGTTGTAATCCCCCCTGCAGACGGTCTTTAGCAGCTTGTCCATGTCATAGGCTTCATAGACGTTCTCCGTCCCCATCAGCTTCATTTCCTGCAGGAACGGCGGCAGGTTCGCATACTGGTTCGCCCCCGGCACGCACCCGAAGGTCCTGCCGGATAATGCATGGGCAAGGTCTCCCTTTAACGGCCCTTCTGTAATGAATACCGTCTTTTCTCCCGGACTGCCCGCCAGATGGACGGGGCTTCCGGATGAGGTACCCAGGAAAAAGCCTGCACTGGAGAGCCAGATGTACTTCCTGCCGTCATAGGGATGATCGAGGCGTATCTGCGCCCCCACAGTCAGCCCGTCCACATTGCGGACCGGCACTAAAAACCCGGAGGACTTGTTGGAGAAATGGATGGTCCACTCCCCGTCCTTATCCTGGTAAAATCCCGGCACGCCCTTTACGGTGCAGCCTGCCTCCAGCAGTTTCCCTGTCAGCTTCTTAAAGCCGAAGACCGGGGTGCTCTTATAGCCGTTCTCCTCGATCTGCCGCTCCGTGAACCCGCGGCCCAAAAGGTTCTGCCTGTGGGTGTCCGCAAGCACCAGCATGGAAAAGAACATGCTGTATGTCTTATGCCTTACCGCATCCGGTGCCGGCGGGGCGTTCTCTATCTCCGGCTCTTTGGGGGCGATCATCTTTTTCCTTACCTGGTAGGAAGGCGCCTGCTCATTCTTTCCGAGGGCGTCCTTGATCTCCCTGCAGGCGGTCTGGTTGTCCACCCCGTATATCTTCCCATACAGGGAGAGCATGCCGCCGCTTTCCCCGCACCTGTTGCACTTGAACACGTTCTTCTTCAGGTTCAGGTTGAGCTTGCCTTTCGTCTCCCCACAGAAAGGGCAGTCCGCATCCAGGCTCACTGCATTCTTATGCCGGATACGGAGGTTCAGGAGATATGCCACTTCCCTGATGGTAAAAGGAAAATCCTGGTACAAGGCTCTCCTCCTTTCCGCAGCCTGAAGCCAGGCTGTCTTTCATATAAGGGCAGCGCATAGCCCGCACTGCCCGTCGTCCATATCCCTAGCTTGCCTGCCCTAATGCCGCATCGATCAGGAACTTTGCCGCCGCGCGCAGGAGGTTGTCGGGGCCGCCGTAGGAGTCCACATACCACTGCAGGTTCGCGGGCTTCTCCACGGCCACCTGTCCCAGTGTCTTTCCCTTGTTGAATCCCATGGGGATGACCACTGCGGCTGCGCTGTCACGGTTTAACATGGAATAGATCTGCTCCACAGGCATGTCCTTACGGATACTGCCTGCCGCCTGTGCATTGGCGCCCTTTGCGGCTGCCGTATTCCCGGCGGCGGCGTTCCCGGCTTTCTGTGCTGCCTGACGGCCGGCATTCACGGCTGCCCTCCCTCCCTGTGTGGGATTTGGTGCTGCCTGCCTGTTCTGCATGGCGGGCGGCATCCCCTGAACGGGCTGCTGTGCCTGTGCATGCTGCTGCGTCTGTGCTGCTGCAGGAGCCGTTCCCTGCGTCGCCTGTCTTGCGGCTGCAGGAGCTGTTCCCTGCGCTGCCTGTCCTGCTGCTGTGGGGGCTGTTCCCTGTGCTGCCTGTCTGGAGGCTGCCGGTGCTGCACCTGCCTGATGCATGGCGGGCGGCATTCCCATGGCCTGCCCCACTTCCTCCGGCATGGGGATGTATTCCTCTATCCCATACTGTCCGGGGAAGGCTTCCTCCTGGAGGACCTCACCGTCACCGGCTGCACCTTCCTGAAGGGCGGAGTCCATGTATGTGCCTTCCGGCAGTGCGCCTCCCGCCCCTGCAATCATCTGCGGGTCAAAAGGCGCCTCTGTCACTTCCGGGTCCATGTCCCCTTCCCTGTCGGCAAACTGCAGCCCGAATCCTGCATCCGATAATGCCCTTCCCACTGCAGCCGTCTCCGCCAGTTCCACGAACTTGTTCCCGAACTGTCCGTCCGCAGACATGTATTTCTGTGCCAGCGCATTGGAGATGAAGTTGTCCTCATGGTCATTGCGGTCCAGGTATACCCTTGCCTCCACGATGGCCACCTGCTCCGTCAGCTTCAGTATCTTCTTTACGATCTTCCCCTCCGGGTATCTTAAGCGGAACCAGAGCTTGCGGTAGGCCACGTCAAGGTAGTATTTCCCTGCCTGCCCCTCATTCTGGATCAGGCGCATATATTTCCTGGGATCGAACCCTTCCACTTTGTTCAGGCTCCTGATCCCCTCCACCTCGTCATACATGCAGGCGCTGTTCATTGTCATCTCATTCATCTGTCTTCTCTCCTTCCTTTTCCTGGGGAGGGGTATATAAAATAAGTACCCGCCTCCCCGCATTTTCTTGAATTTTTTTATGGTTTCTTTCAGATTTCCTTACACAAGGTATCTGCACATGAAATCTTCAAAGCTGTCATGATCGCTCCAGTCTGCCGTTTCAGCTTCATCTTCCGCCGTGGCATCCCACAGTTCCAGCAGGTCATTGTCATACCCGGACGTATCCGCGTCAAGCCCGTGGTGCAGGCAGTATGCCGTCCACAGGCAGCGGAGCTGGTCCCTGCCGAGTTCTTCATCGAAACAGCTCTGTCTGGCAAACTCCTTCAGATATTCCATTTCAGCCTCCCGGCTGACCTTGCCCTGCAGGGATTCGATGATCCCTGCGGCGGCATGATAGCCGTCCCGCCGCAGTATATCCAGTTGAAACCGGATGTCTGTTCCCTTCTCCATCTTTTAACTCCTTTCATCTGTTCCTGCTTTTTGGTTGTTATGATGCCCGTTCCATACACAGCATGAGCTGTCCGTCTGCGCCTTCCTGAATCCTGACATTTTCGGGCAGATGCCCCAGCGTGACTGCCGCAGCTCCGTCTTCTGTCATATCCCCGCCGTCTTCCTGTCCTTCTCCTGCCTCCCCGGTGGTAAAACGCCACTGGTTCAGGTGATAGAACAGGGTACACCATACTTCGTTGTCCGGATGGGGAAACGGCTTTGCGAGGCTGTCCCCGATAACCACGATGGCTGGACATCCCAGTAAGGACATCTGTATGTAGCACATCATGGCTGCCGTCCGGTCAATATCCTGCGCCACGAACAGTACATGCTTCTGGTAATTGATGCCGTGCCTTTTTGCCACGTTTGCAAAGGCGATCAGCATGGCGCCCGCGCCGCACGCAGGATCGTTCACGCTGATGCAGCCTTTTTCTTCCAGCTTCTCTGCTTTTTCATCTCCTGTAAACTGCAGCTCGGACATACATTCGCAGATATGGTAAGGCGTAAAGAACTGCCCCTTCTGTTCCTGCTGCAGGTCCAGATAATGGTACAGGCTGCCCAGGAAATCCTGCTCCGGGTTCTCCTCCAGCGCCAGCACCACAAGCCCCAGCATCTTCGGGAATGCCTCCTGGTCCTCCTTCTGATAGCTGTCCATGATGGAGAGGTACTGCTCCTCCCGTTCCCCATTTTCCGGTCCGGGCATCACATTTGCCAGGGACAGCGCTGACAGGCTCAGGAAATCGTTCCATACCTGCCATCTGGAGTAACGGTAAGCAAATTTATCTATCAGGGTGCTGAACTCCTTTTTATAGTCTCTTTTCTTCATACCGCAGCCCCCTATCCGGCAAGCTGGCCGACACGGATCTCAAAATCCATATCCATTTCGCTGTTCCGGACAATGATGCAGTCCTTGTCCCCATCCATCACCTTGAACCCGTTCGTTGCTGCGGCATCCTCGATATTGGAAAGGAGCCTTTCCTTCTCCATAAACTCATCCTGACAGTTACAGCTCTCACAGCCGCACTCGGAAAGTGTGCAGCGGTACTGCCTGCCGGTGTCCGATGTGGCAACATACGGATTGCATACAGCGTGCCCGTATTCCTCTAAGATGGATACGGTGCTGTCAAATACGTTCCTGAGAATCTCAATATTCCACGGGAATTTTTCCTCACTCTCATCCGGACTCAGCTCCAGAAGCTGCATCAGATACCAGTAGGTCTGATTATCTATCCAGTCTGTCCTGTCCACCATTTTTGGACTTAAATCCAATCTCTCTGTCTTTTTTTTACCTGAGTTTTTCTCTAAGGTATCCATATTTCCTGTTCCTCCTGTATTTTATAAGTTGATCGCTTCCTGCCGGTATCCGTCATTTTCAGGCCGCTTTGCCTTTTCCTCCAGCACCCGGTTATATTCCCTGATGACGCGCTCCCCAAGGCGGGTATTGCGCCGGTCACACTCCGTATTGTGGATGGCGGTGCAGACGGCCCGCTTGCTGCCGATGATGGCGACCTGTACGCCTGCCCTTGTTACCGCGGTGTAGAAGATGTTCCGCCGCAGCATCTTATAGAACATGGGCAGCCACGGCAGGATCACCATGGGGTACTCGCTTCCCTGGCTCTTGTGGACCGTCGTTGCATAGGCGTGCTCCACCATCTCCAGCTCCTCGCTCCCGTATTTCACAAAACGTCCTTCCGAAAATTCCAGTTCCGCAAGCTCCGAACCGTCCTCATCCACATAGATGTTTCTGATGTACCCGATGTCGCCGTTGCTGATCTGGTCTTTGTTCTTGTTGTGGATGATCCTGTCGCCCAGGCGGAAGGTGCGCTTCCCGGAACGGATCTCCGGCTTCCCCTCCTCCTTCGGGTTCACCATCTCCCAGAGCCTTTCATTCAGTGCGTTCACGCTGGCCTCCCCCGTCTTGCGGTAGGGCGTCAGCACCTGCACCTTGTCCATGCCGAACGCGTCCACGCTGGCACGGTACAGCTCCTGCACTTTGTCGGCGGCTTCCTCTGCGCTCCCCGCAGGGATGAACGTAAATCCTGTGCCGTAATCCAGGGCCGCGTCATTTTCCTGCATCCGTTTCGCATTGGCGATGATGCGGCTGCCCTCCGCCTGGCGGAAGATCGTGTCGAGCACCGTCACCGGGATGACGCCGCACTGCACCAGCTCGCGGAACACGTTTCCGGGGCCTACGCTGGGGAGCTGGTCCACATCCCCCACCAGCACCAGGCGGCTCCCCGTCCGGATATGGTCAAAAAAGATGTGCGACAGCCTCATGTCGGACATGGTGAACTCGTCCGCGATGATGAGATCCGCCTCCAGCATGCCCTCCATTTCCTCGCTGTCCTCGTCGCTGGTCAGCCCCAGGGCGCTGTGCATGGTCATGGCCTCCTGCCATCCCGT
>OFFI01001196.1_pt1 | contig 14704 bp, 10 predicted proteins | sample 1521351 | NCBI WGS metagenome assembly OFFI01 (sample SAMEA3504119, study PRJEB24116) | mouse gut metagenome | biome: mouse gut; feature: mouse-associated habitat; material: faeces | place: Denmark | collected 2011
GGGGAGTATCCTTGCCTGGCGTTCCCAGCCGCCGAGTCTGACTGCGATGACCCTGACGACATTGCCGGGAAGGGTTATCAGGCCGGTTCCTTGCGGCGACCGGCGCACTTTGGCCGTCATTGCCAGGTCGGACGGGGCCAGCATGTCGGGCGGGGCTTCGGCCAGCTGCTTCAGATACCACAGCCGCATCTCCTCCGTGGCGATAGCATCGAGGTCGACACCATCGGAACGCTCTATGCGGCAGTCGGCACGGAGCGGTTCAAGAAAATGCCGGCGCTTCCAAAGCGCCAGCATTTCGTTTTTAGTCAGTTCCAACCTCATGTTCAGGCGGTTTTTGTGGTGATTCTCATGTGGCTCTGCGGGTAGCGCAGCACCAGGCAGCTTGCTTCGGTAATCACTATGGCGTCGACGTTGCGCACGCCGCTCTGCCTCAGGTTGAGCCGCTCGGTGCGGAAAGGCACATGGCAGTACTTGGTGATATATTCCGGGTCGATTACCATGCCGCCCGACCCCATGCCGCATTGGTCGAACACTTCCGAAAGCAGCACGTAGAGAGTGCCGAACTTCGAGTGGATTTCCGTGAAGTCAAGTCCCCATTTGGTCACTGCGGCATCGTTGACCATAACCCGTTGCGCCCCGGCAAGGTGCAGTTTTTCAACGAGGTCGGAACCGGCGAGCAACACTTTTTTCGACGACCCGGCGTTATGGCTGAAAGCCTGGCGGCACAGGCGCACCATCCATTCCTCGTCGATGGCCTGTGAGGGGTCGTAGGTGAATTCGTTGTCGGTCTGGTTCCATATGCCGCCGGTGAGCAGCACCTCTTCACCTTTGGCCGGGTCGGTGAAGCGGGTTTTATGGCCGAACAGGAAGTTTTTCTCCATCCCCATGCGCATGTCGATAATCGCGGCCTCCTCCTGGTCGGAGAATGTCCAGCCCACCTCCTTGTTGGCGATTTTCATAAAGGTTGATTGTTCTACCTGGGCCTTGAAAATCTGGCACAAATTGTCGGATTTCGTAGGTAACGCCTCGAACTGCGAGGTCATTACGTCGAGTTCGGTGGCGGCACGCCCCATGCGCACTATCTCCGTCCCGGCTGCGATGGCGGGGAGGGCGAAGGTCTGACCCGCCTTGTTGTTTACGGCCACGACCTTGAGCCCGGTGGCAGTGTTGTCGTTGCTTACCACATACAGCACCAGCGAGCCGCCTGAGGAGCTTTTCACACCGGGCACAATCAGGGTGGTGGTGGGTTGGAAGATAGCGTTGTTGTCGGTTTCGAGCGCGACCTGGATGTAGCCCGAACCACGGCCGTCGGGAGCAGGTACTGCCGCAGTCAGCCGGGCTGAAGCCGGTTTTGTGTCGACCGAGTAGTATTCAACCTTCATCGAGCCGCAGAGCCGTGCGCCGCCGTAGCGTGAAATCTGGTCGAGCGGGGTCGACATGGGGCGTATCTTTACGATGCGGTCGTCGATTTCGTTGCGTAGCAGTCCCGGCGACACGGTGTCGGCTATGTTGGTTGTGAGCGGGGTGCCGTCGATATGGCGCCCTACACCTGCAACGCCTGCCACCACGGCTGCCGCGAATGCGCCCGGAAGGGTCGGTGCGCCTTGGAACCCGTAGGCGGTGGCTCCATGCATCCCATAGGCCGACTGTTCGAAAATCTGGGTGACGCCACCCATGGCATGGCCCATTATCCATCCCAGCAGCCATGCTGCCATCATCAGTATCATAAGGGCGACAGCCCCGGCTCCGGCCTCGCTGCCGAGCCATTTCATAACGTTGTTTCTGACACTCTCGATAATCTTTTTCATAGTTGTGTGTATTAAAATGGTTGGTTGTTTTTTTCGGTGTGTTTTCGCCTCTGTCAGGAATCTGCGGGTTGGTCATGTCCGGGTGTGTGGGGCTTTCCACGTTCTGTGCCTGATTTTTCGTCAGGGCATTTGCAGCCTTTGCCGTTTACTGCTGCTTCTACACCCGTAAGGATACGGATCAGGGTTCGCAGGAACTTCCAGATTTGTTTAAGTACTTTCATGGGATGTGTGTTTTTGGGTTTATAAGTAAGTCGTGGAAATTATTTGATATTATCTGAAAGTATGCCGCAGATAATGTAAAGCCTGATTATACGTTTCATGCGTAATAATTTTCATGACTTACTTACCTAATAATAATCGTTACGACTTACTGTGTGTCGGTAGTGTTGTTATCGGTCCCAGATGGAGACCTTGAGATGGCTTAGGAATCCTTGTTCCCCTTTGGTGTCGGCACGGTTGATTTCCGTGGTTCCAGGGCGTTCCATTATGCCCGGTCTCTGCATCAGTTCCTCGATTCGTTCGTTGCGTCCGCGCAGGTATCCTCGTTGTTCAGCCTCCGCGATGGCTGCTTCGAAGTCGGGTCCCTCTGCCTCAGGGGTGTTTTCAGTGTGTTCCACTGACACGGATGCAGGGGGATTGTCGTCCTGTTCTGGCGGCATGCCGTTTTTTTCGCCCTTTGATTCCTCCGGGGCCGGGGCTTCGTCGGGAAGGGTGTTGTTAACTTCCGTTGCAGGGGTTGCCTCGTTGGTGCCGGCTTCCCCCTTTACCGGGGCGGCATCTACCTTTTTGTTGTCGGCTTCGCCGTCTTTCATCATTTTGCGGTCTTTCATAATAATGATAGATGTAGTTGGAGATTTGTATAGTTTTTATTGTATTTGTAACCGGTTACACTGCAAAGTTACAATTCTGCCAAGCCTGTTTGTAACCCTAAAAATCCGGCTTTTTTGAGCTGGCTGTCAGAGTGTATTGGTAATCAGTGGTTTATTCTTTTGATTACACGCTTTGGCGTAAAATGTGCAACTTTTCATATACAATTTTATTGCAAATTTTGGAATCAGAAGGTTTATGTTGTATCTTTGTGGGTGAAAGGAGCTTGTGAAAGCTGAATACAATGAGCTTGTTTTATTTTAGGCCATATGGCCGGTGCCTTTGTTATAGCTGCTCCTTTCGGAGGTAACCGGGGCTTTCCAAACCCTGGAATCCTTTTAAAGCATATTTATGAAAGCATATCCATTGCTTATTTACACATAATTTGTAGTATTATGCTACGTGTGTAGTGTTCATGCTACTACTGCATTGATTGACTGGTAATATTACTATGTATTGGGGTAAGGGAGATCGTGAGATTTTCCTTACTTTTGTGTTTGAAGGGGGCTGTTTGCCAGGCCGAAACCGGGTGTGTGCCATTCTGCATCATGGCTTGCATCGGCGTCAAGGCGGAGTTCGATATTTTCGCGGAACGGGGCTATAACCCTGAGAATAAGCGGGGAGTTCAATGCCCCGTGGATATTGGCTCGCATCAGAGGCTCGCTTATTCGCGTGCCGTTGTCACCGGCTATGGTCAAAGTCCCGTTTATCTTCGCAGCAAAAAGGTTTGCCCGCACATAGGGCAGGTATGCCCCGGGGCGGTGGCGTGTTGTAAGGCCGATTTTCATCCCCTCGGCAGGGGATACCTCTTCCGAGGTATCGAGCAACTTCCCGCCGCCTGTAAGCAAGGTGGTTGATTCCCATTGAAGCGGAAGGCAGTCGGCAGTGCCTTTCCCGAAATCGGATTCAAGCACCTCGATTCTGTTGTTGTGCGACGTTATGCGGCGTAATGCCACGTCGCCGCCCCCGAGCCATATTTCGTTGAAGCGCCCGCACCATCCGGGGCGCTCCCCGAGGCAGTTGCGCAGCAATGTGCTGACGGAGCTTTGCCCTGCCTCTACAAGGTCGCCTCCGGCCACGGCCAGCAGCGTCATCCCATTGGTGCCGTTTGCCCGGCATACGGCTTCGCGGCATCTGACGGGACGGTTGTCGAGCTGTGCCACCGAGTGGATGCATGATTTGGAGTCAAGCGTGAGGATGTGTGTTCCTCTTTCCCCGAACAGCAGCAGTTTGCGGCGTGAGAAATCCCATGTGGAGCGGCTGCGTGGGGCATCCGTTATGGCCACGATCCCCCCTTGTGAGCATCTCCTTTCGGCAATGGGTGTTGCCGTGCGCAGCGGGTGGCACACTGTCACCTTGCCGGTTTCATTTGTTACTAGCCTGTGCGCCGGGGTCGGTTCGGGCAGGATGATTTGCGATGCTTTCCCGCGAGGGAATATCGGGCGCATGTCTGCGGCAAGGTAATAGGCAATCCCGTTTTCGGGTAGCCCGGTCAGTGGATAAGTTTCCGTAAGGATTTCGTTCCCCTGTGCAATCGTGATTGATAGTTTTGTTGCCCGTGCGTCGGGAAATACAAGCAAGGGGGAAAGGGCTGTGATTGCGGCGGCATCCCCTTCGGATGTCGATACGGTGGTGACAACATTCCCGTCGGGGGTGGAGGCTTCGACGCATATGGCAGCCACGTAGCTCCCGGCTGCCTCCATATCCCGACCCACTGCATATTCGGCTGGAGGATACCCTTTGAACCCCTCGATGCGCCGGTCGGCCAAAACCAGCTCGCCGCAGGTTTCGTGTGCCGCCCCGAAGCTTATGTTGTCGCGCCGGGGGATTAGTCCTGGACTCTTTGCTGTATAAGCCGTGGCATCTTCCCGTAACCCCGTGCGGGTTTCGGCAGGAGGGTTGTAGAACGGGTAGGGGAACGAACCTTGCAGCATGTAGCAGCCGGGTGCAGCCGTTAATGCACGAACAGTCAGGTTGCGTTCACTCAGGGAATTTGAAGCCGCCGTGCCCGACAGACCTGCCAGGCGCACGGCTACGGTGGTTGTGGCCCCGTTGGTGCTGATGGTGGTGGAACATGTGCCGTCCGTGTCGACAGGGTCAATCTGGGGCACCGCTTCCACTATCACACGACACACTATTCTTTTCCACGGCTGAGGCATCTGTGTGAAGCCTTTTATGGCGATTCTGTAGGCACGGGCTGTAACTGCCCCGCCGCCGAGTGTGGCTAACCCGTCGGATGAGGTCAGTTTTATATCGCCCGTGCATTGGAATCCGCCGGTGGCGCCGATCATGACAGGCGGCGAAACGGCGATGGTGTCGCCCGCCGCATCAAGTATGCGGCAACGGGCCAGGGTGGGCTGGATGTAGAACCCCGTTGCCGAAGCCTGCGCCTTAAGCCGTGAATAGGCGTTCATTACCCGGTCGGAAACAATTTTTTCGTCACCGAGTGCAAGGCTGCCACGGGTTGCGCCTGTTCCGGAAAGGCTCATCGCACCGAACCCTTCGCTGAGGGTGGTTTCATCGGTCGGGACGATTGACAACGCAGGCATTTCAGGCATCGTGCCATGGTTTTGCCACGCTATGCCGCCCCCTGGCGAACCATCCCCTGCTGTAACCCTGTATGTGAGATAAACCGTCCGTTCGTGGCGCATGAGCACACGCACCAACCCCGGTGTCACCACGTCGAACCGAAGCGGCTCACCTGTAATGATTCCGATTGCGGCTACCGCCCCATGCAACCTGTCAGTCCCCCTGGCATCCGTTGGGCTTACGATTGTCCCGAGCGTATGCCTCGATATCATGAATGTGGCGCATTTCCCTGTGCCGGGCAGCTCCACCTCCTGTAGCGGCACCCATGAATCCTCCCTTATGGTTTTCGGGATTCCCGCAGGGCGCCACACTTCCCGCTCCGCGTCGTCGCGCCTCACATTCACCCCTCTTACAAGCATTCCCGCGTCATCTACCCATGTCGGCAGCATGTTTGTGCCACCCCTTCCCTGTTTTGTTGCTTTCCTCATCTTCATAATCTTGCTTTTTTGTTGCAAAATTATGCCCCGTTCCCACCCTTCCCCTCCCCTGAAAATCCTGGAATATTGCATCAGCCTTTAAATCATGCTTAACACACATCTTCCCCCCTCACCCTCCGGCCACATCATATCCCGCCGGTATATGGAAAAATTGTTGTAATAAAGTTGTTATAGCCGCAGGCTTTTGTACAGAAAACCATGTTTTACCCAGCTCGCCATACTTCACATTATGAATTCAGATAAAACAGCCCGTGTGTATAATCCTGGGCATATAGGGAATTCTGCGTTCTATCAATGTGAGAATCATGACAGTTGTTGGCAACTATTGCCAGGCCAGGCCGCTCATAAACAATGGCATTGTGTCATGTTGATAACTACTGACACAATGCCATCGGATGAGATAGGCTTTATCTATTGCTAACCAATCTCAGTCTGTGATTGGAATTCGATTCCCCTGTAGCGTTGATTCAGGGAGCTTGGATAATCTCGATATAATTGTTTATGTCATATCCGTCGGTAGGATGTGCCATAAGGATTATACGGCGCTCCAGCCCGGTATCGTTCGGCTGCGCTGTTATTGTGATTTGTCCTTCAGGTAACGATAGCACATGTAGCCATTTAAATGAAAATTCCAGTTTGGTAGGGACTTTCTGATGTTCGGAATTAGCCCCCTCCTTAATCTCGAATTCATATGGAGGATTGATTAAATCGTCGTCATGGACATAATCACTTGCCAAAAATTGCTTTTCGTCATAGCAGTCTTTCGGATTCCAAAAATATATGTCTGAACGAATCTCAGGTGCAGGATATAATGGGTGTGATGTTATATACCAAAAAATGGCGACTCCGTTCACTTTGGCTTTAACTTCCCTGATTCCTCCTTCTGACGAAAATGTCTGCTCCCGGTCTTTGGCATTAAACAATGAGAAGCCGGGGAAATCGTGATAACGGTCATGGAATCCTGACCCGTTATCAGTATCATCTGTCCCTGTATTGCTATTCGTAATTGTTGATTCTTCGTTTGGTGAAGGCGTGTCAGTGCTGCAAGAACTCTGACAGAACATGAAGCTGATAACGCCACATGCTAAATACAATAAATGCTTGTTCATATTGAAGAGGATTAATGTGAATTGAAGGTTACTTTTGTAAAAGCCGGCCAAATACGTAATTAGACTCATATGTATGCAAATATACGAAGGAAAAGTTGATTCACAAAAGAATGGTAATTTTAATCAATAAAATGAATAGGATAAAATAAGGAGGCAGTATAATATTTTTACTGCCTCCTTAAATTGTATATGTCAGGGGTTTGGTGTCCTTCGTGGGTTCAAGGTTGCTTATGTGTTTAGAACTCGATTACCTTGGAGTTTGATTCGGCGGCGAGGTTGTCGAGGGTGGAGGAGGCTGACGGCCTGCCATCGGGGCTTTCGGATGCGTCGGTTCCCTTTTCCCGGGGAGGTTGTTTGCCGGGGGTGTTGCGCACCTCGTCGGCAATCTTTTTGTCGCGGTTGTAGGCCGGGCTGTGCTCGAACGTCTCTATGATGGAATCATCGTCGAACTGGTCGGGTTGCAGGATGATGTAGCGCAGTGAGGCGCGGTCGCGTTCGATGGTTTTCACCTTATCTTCCCCATAAACGTTTTTGAGCGTCTCCTCTGCGGTGGTTTCAGGTTCCTCCTCCGTGGTTTCGGGACGGCGGAACGGGTTACGGCCTGATGAGGCAGGTTTGGCCGTGCCGTTCTTTTTGTCGCCTTTGATCGACAGCTCGAACCCTGCGGCAAGGATGGTGATTTTGATTTTGTTGCCGAGTGTTTCGTCGAACCCGATACCGTAAATCACATCCACTCCCTTGTCGATGTTCGATATGAACGATGTGAGCTCTTTTGCCTCGCCCATAACGAATTTCTGGTCGGCCTCGCGCGAGAAGTAGAGGTTGAACAGCAACCGTTTCGACCCGAAAATGTCCTTGTTTTTGAGCAACGGTGAGTTTAGGGCGTCCTCTATCGCCTTGGTGACACGGTGTTCCCCTTCGCCGAAGCCGGTCGATATAATCGCCGCCCCGCCGTTGCGCAGTGTGGTGTTGACATCGTTGAAGTCGAGGTTCATATAGCCGTCGCAGGTGATTAGTTCCGAAATGGAACGAGCCGCGTTGCTGAGTGTGTCGTCGGCCTTGCCGAAAGCGTTCATCCAGTCGAGGTCGGGATATATTTCGGTCAGCTGCTCGTTGTTGACCACCAGCAGGGCGTCGACATATTTGCTCATCTCCTCCGCCCCGTCGAGGGCTTTGAAAATCTTCTTTTCCCCTTCGAAAAAGAAGGGGATGGTCACAATGCCGATTGTCAGCAACCCGCGCTCCTGTGCTATGCGTGCCACAACGGGGCCTGCCCCGGTGCCTGTGCCGCCGCCCATTCCGGCGGTGATGAACACCATCTTGGTCTCGTCGTCGAAAAGACGTGCTATTTCGTCGGCACTTTCCTCGGCGGCCTGCCGGGCAAGTTCGGGGTTGTTGCCGGCACCCAGCCCTTTGGTGATGTTTGGGCCTATGAGCAGCCGGTTTGGAACCACGGAGTTATTGAGAGCCTGCTTGTCGGTGTTGCAAACCACGAACGATACTTTCCGTATCCCTTGTTCATACATGTGGTTTACGGCGTTGTCGCCCCCTCCGCCAACACCGATTACCTTGATTATCACCTCGTCGCGGTTTTCGTCAACGAAGCTTGAGTTCCTTTCTATATCGTCGATTGTCATAATGATTCAGCTTGTGTGGTGAATGGATTACGGGGCTTTCAGTCCTGGAAATCGGAATTGTCGTCGATAATCCGGGCAATGCGGTCCTTCAGTCCGGAGAGCACATGCGAGAATCCGCCGCGTTGCCCGTCGTGCTGTGACTTATGTTTTTTCTTCTTTGCCCGTTCCATTTCCTCGTCATCGTTATAGTCTTCATCCTCGTCGTCGCGGTCGTCGTCCATGCGGCCTATGCGCGATTTGCCCTTGAGGTCGCCTTTCCCGTAAAGCGATTCATATGAATTGCCCTCTGCGTCGTCGGTCTTTGCCGGTCTTTCCGGCATAGGCGTGAGGCATTCGGCGGGGGGCATACCGGCGGCTGCCACCAGGATTGATATCACGTCGACTATCTCGGTGCGGTCAATCGAACCGTCGGTGATGCGGACTGAGGCTGTGGGGGCGCCTTGGCGCACCTTCATCTTGCTTTGTTGTGCCAGCAGTTCGTTGAAGCCGCGCAGGCGTGCGCCTCCGCCGACGATGATAATCCCGCCGGGCAGGTCGGTGTCGCGCACACCGGCATATTCCATCTGCGCCATGATGTTGGCTATGATTTCATCCGCACGGGCATGCACGTAGTTGTTGATTTCGGAATAGTCGATACTTTCGCCGGGGCCTTTACGGCGCATGGTTTCCTGGTGCATGGCGTTGCCGCTGACTTTCTTGATTTCTTCGGCACGCTCCTCGATATAGTTGAGGGCGGTGAGGTCAAGGGTGATGTTGCGCGACCCCATCGGGAGGGTGGCCACATAAAGCGGCGCCCCGTTCTTATAGATTGCCACCGATGTCGTTTCTGCCCCGAAGTCGGCAAACATGCACCCGAGGCGTCGTTCGTCGTCGGTTAGGGTCATTGAGGCTTCGGCTATGACGCGCGGTATGTAACCGTTGATGGTAAGCCCCAGGCGCTCGTAAATCACACGGCGCAGCATGCGTTTCATCTGCGGTGCGCAGCTGAGAACCGTCATGCGGGCGCCTACCGTCTGCCCGTACGACCCTATGGGGGTTGCCTGGGTCTTGTTGTCTACGGTGAAGCGCACCGGCACTACATCCACAACGTCGCGTTCACCGCCTATGGCGGCCTTGGCCTGCTGGCTGAGGTCGTTGATAATAGGCGTTGTGATTTCGGTTTCGGCAGGGAGTGAGAGATTTACATCCACGGTGCGGCTGGTGAGGGTGCGGCCCCCAAGGGCCACATACACCCCGGTGATTTTGCGAGGCTCGATACGGGGGTATGATTGCAGCCGTTCGGCAATATGCCCCAGGGCGATGCTGACGTCGACATTCTGGATGCACCCGTAGCGCACCTTGTCGGTCAGCTTCTCCTCTTCCACGGCAATCACGTCGACAACTCCCGAATTGTCGACCGACCCTATCGCGCCCCGAATCTTAGAGCTTCCTATTTCAAACGCCACGATGTAGCGTTCCGTGTTGTTTTCTCCCATATATAGTTGTTGTTCCAATCGTTGTTGTCAGGTGTTTTTGTTTGGTTTTGTTGCGACTCTCTTTTTGGCGGGGAGTCCTATCGTGTCACCTACAAGCATGTTGTCGATGCTTTCAAATTCCTCCTCTCCCTCCTGGTCGAACCTTATGAAGGGTTCCGGGATGCTCTTCATCCTCCGGGTGGCAACCACCTGCCCCCCCCATTTAACACTTAAAGTGTCGTAGTGGTTCCAGCCTTTTACAGGAAGTACCTTCCGATACATTGTCATCACCCTTTCAAGCTTGTCGTCAATGTCGGCGGTGTCGCCCAGGTTGATTACATGGCCGCGAATCATCGGCACGAGGATAACGTCGTGAGTGCGAGGCTCTACCATTATTTGCGCCACTATGGCGTTCCATGCCGAATCGTTGCTTATGCGTTCGATAAGCGGCAGAAGCATACGGGGGTTGTGGGCTGAGTCAAACGACCCTGTGACCACCGGCACATCAAGGCGGAAACGGGCGGTGGCCGTGAGGCGTTTGCCCGCACGGTTGATATAATATGACCTGTTTCGGTCGAAAATACGCGCCACGGGTATCATCGGGGTTATTGTCACACGGATACGGTTGTCGGCAAGGCGCTCCGCCACGGCATTTTCGATAAGGTCGATACCGTCGAGCTTGTCCTCTATTTTCTGCAGGTCTACCGCCGATGCCGGCCCGTTCACATTGTCCAGGCCCCATTCATGCAGGAGCCGGCGCACCTCGTCGGGGGTGACGAAGTTGCGTGAGGCGGTATTGTGTTCCACCTTCACTTCCAGCCCACGGCACATTTCCCGTGCGGCCATATCGTTGGAAATCAGCAGTGCCATGACCAGGTAAACTGTCAGCACCACCGATAACATGCATCTTATGACCCCGCTTTTCGTCATCGTCCTCGTCTGGGTTGGTTGTAGTGATTATCCGTTTGATTCCAAGGCTTTCACAACTTCAGGCACCAGGTCGGCGATGTCGCCCGCCCCGGCAGTCAAAAGTATCTCAAAATTACGGTTTTTTACCGTCTTTGTCAAATCCTCACGCCTGATAAGCAGTTTTTTTTCGCATTTCATACGGTCGAATATGATTTGTGAAGTCACCCCCTCGATAGGCAGTTCGCGGGCGGGATAAATGTCGAGCAATATCACCTCGTCGGCAAGGTCGAGCGCTTCGGCAAACCCTTCGGCAAAGTCGCGTGTGCGGGTGTAGAGGTGTGGCTGGAAAGCCACAGTCAGCTCCCTGTCGGGGTAGAGGGCTTTGACCGAGCTTATCGAGGCTCGGAGTTCGTCGGGATGGTGGGCGTAATCGTCGATAACCACCCTGCCGTGGGTAACGTTGCCTTCGGCGTCGGTAGTGTCAGGTTCCTTTACCCAGAATTCGAACCGGCGTTTTGCCCCGAGGAAGCTTCCCATTGCCTCACGTGCCTTTTCGGCATCCATATCCCCTGTGAGATAGCATGCCGCCAGTGCCGCCACGGCGTTTTCTATGTTCACTTCCACAGGCACTCCCAGGTTTATGTCCTTGATTTCCCCGCCGGGATGCACGAAGTCGAAATGTATCTCCCCGTTGCCTCGCCTTATGCCTGAGGCATGGAAATCGCCATGGTCGCGGCCATAGGTGAACATCCTGACCCCTTCGGCGGGTCGCGGCCTGAGTTTCAATCCTTCATGCACTACCAGTGCGCCACCCGGCTGCACCAGCTCTGTGAAGTGGGCGAAGCTTTCGAGATATGCTTCCTCGGTGCCGTAAATGTCGAGATGGTCGGGGTCGGTCGCGGTGACAACCGCGATATATGGTGTGAGATGGTGAAACGAGCGGTCGAATTCGTCAGCCTCGATGATTGCATAGGGGCTTGCGGGCGCAAGCAGGATGTTGGAATCGTAGTTGCGCAACACTCCGCCTAGGAATGCGTTGCATCCCGCAGGGCAGTTATGCATTATGTGGGCTGCCATTGACGAGGTGGTTGTTTTGCCGTGGGTTCCGGCAAAACACAGCCCCTTGCTCTCCCGGGTTATCTTACCCAGCAGTGCGGCCCGTTTTATCATCTCGAAGCCTCCCTGGCGGAAATAGGTCATGACAGCCGTGTCTTCAGGCACGGCAGGGGTGTAGACCACCAAGGTGTCGGCCGGGTTGCGGAATGCCTGCGGCACGGCTTTCTCTACATCGTCATCGAAAGCGATAACCGCACCCTCCTGCTGGAGATGCCCGGTCAGCTCGCTGGGTGTGCGGTCGTAGCCTGCAACTGCGTAACCTTTTGAAAGGAAATACCGCTCAAGTGCGGCCATTCCTATCCCTCCTGCCCCTACAAAATATATCTGCTTCATTTAATCGGCTTCAAATCAGTTTCATGATTTCGTTAACGATGGCATCGTCGGAATTTTCAAGCGCCATTTTCCTGGCATTGGCACCGATAGCCTTGCGGCGTGAGGGGTCGCGGAGCAGTTCGGTGACAGCCTCAGGTAGCCTGGCCGCGCATTCGCGGTCGAGAATCATCACTGCGGCATCGCGTTTGGCCAATGCCTCGGCATTTTTGCGCTGGTGGTCTTCGGCCACGTTGGGCGACGGCACCAATATGGCTGGCGCACCGACGAGCTGTATCTCCGAAATTGTGCTTGCCCCCGCACGCGACACCAGCAGGTCGGCGCCACGGTAAACCAAATCCATGCGGCTTACAAACGGTGTGACCTGGAGGTTGGGGTCGTTGATGTCGGCAACAGCCTTGCTGCATTCCTCGGCATATAGTTTGCCGGTCTGCCACAGCACCGATGCCCCCGATTTGAGCATCTGCCGCACCGCAAGCTTCATGGAGTCATTGATGGTGCGTGCCCCGAGGCTGCCACCTACCACTACCACCAACGGGCGGTTGGGGTTGAATCCCAGCTCGCGTTTGGCATCTTCATGGCTTATGTTCAGGCTCACGATGTTTTTACGCACGGGATTGCCTGTTTTTACGATTTTTCCTTCAGGGAAAAATCGCTCCATCCCGTCGTAGGCCACACAGATACGCCCGGCATTGGCGGCCAGCAGCTTGTTGGTAACACCGGCATATGAATTCTGCTCCTGTATAAGGGTCGGGACGCCTTGTTTTTGAGCCTCTTTTAGCATCGGCCCTGAGGCATATCCCCCTACACCGACGGCAATGTCGGGCTGGAAATCGCGAAGCACCTTCTTGGCCTTGCGCATGCTGCGCCACAGCTTCCATACAACGCCGAAATTGCGCCACAGCCGTTTGCGGTCGAACCCGGCAACGGGAAGTCCCACGATTTCGTAACCGGCAGCAGGCACACGCTCCATCTCCATGCGTCCGAGTGCCCCTACAAAAAGGATGTCGGCCTGTGGGTCGCGCCTCTTTACGGCGTTGGCTATTGCCAGCGCCGGGAATATATGCCCCCCGGTTCCCCCTCCTGATATAAGTATCTTCATATCAATTAACTGATTTTACCCGGATTATCGGTTGCAACTTCTGCCGGCAGTTCCAGGATTTCGGCATTGACATCCTTGCGTTTGTCGTTCTGGACCGCAAACCGGCTTACACTCAGCATTATGCCGAAAGCTATCGAGGTGGCTATAATCGACGAGCCCCCTTTGGAAATCAGCGGGAGCGGCTGCCCTGAAACCGGGAATACCCCCGTCACAATCGCCATATGGAAAAGCGCCTGCAACACTATCATCACTGCCATCCCCATCACCAGGAGTGCCGGGAACGCACGTGAGCAGCGCGAGGCGATAGCCCCGGCGCGTGCCAGCAGCATGAGGTAGAGGGCCAGCAGGAACATCCCGCCGAGAAATCCCCAGTCCTCCACCACGATGGCGAAAATATAGTCGGAGAATGCCAGTGGCAACCGTGCAGTTTCACGGGAGTTGCCCGGCAGCTGCCCGATAATCCCTCCGTTGGCCTGCGCCATATATGAATATTGCTCCTGCCTGTTTTCGGAATTGATAGGTTGGGCGTATTTAGGCACCGTGTCGTTACGCCAGCGGGCGATGCGCTCTTTCCAGGTTCCCTTGCGTTGTAGCGACGCCTCTTCCCCTTTGAAGTTCTTCCCCGTTTCCGCTATGTGCAGCTGTTCGGCCTGGGAATATTCCGGCGCCGACGACATTTTGTATAGTGCCGCGCCACCCCCCAGCAGCCCGTAAACAAGCAGCACTGCGGCAAACTTCTTGAGCTGGACCCCGCCGATAAGCATCATCGCGAACGATATGCCCATCAGCAGCAGGGTGTTGGTCAGACCTTGGGTGAAAAGCAACCCGCTGCATAGCAGCACGAACGAAGCGCTGACGGCAATGCCTGCCGTCGTAACCCCGCGCCGCATCTGCGACCGCGACATGACCAATGCTATCAGCAGCACTACGGCAAGTTTAAGCAGCTCTGCAGGCTGTATCGGAATCCCTAACAGCGTGGTGCTGCGGCGTGCCCCGTTGATGATGTCGCCTTTGAAGAGCACATAAACGGCCAGTACCACCGTCACGGTGACGAACAGCGGTGTCAGCGGAATCAGCCATTTGTATTTGAGTCTCGACAAGCCTACAGTAAGCCCCACGCCCAGCAACAGCATTTTGCCGTGGCGGAGCAGCGGGCCGAACACGTTGGTGGCCTGCACCTCGCGTGACGAGGCGCTGTAAAGCTCTATCACCGATATAGCGAGAATCGCTATATAGATAGCCCATATGTATTTGTCGGCTTTGGGCAGAGGCAGCCTTGCCTTTGCCTGCCCCTCGCCGACAGATGTCCCGATGGTTTTATCTCCTTCCATTAAAGTTCTAAGTCG
>OFFI01001203.1_pt1 | contig 14594 bp, 17 predicted proteins | sample 1521351 | NCBI WGS metagenome assembly OFFI01 (sample SAMEA3504119, study PRJEB24116) | mouse gut metagenome | biome: mouse gut; feature: mouse-associated habitat; material: faeces | place: Denmark | collected 2011
ATTTCTATCTGTTGGTTTTCTCTTTTCGTCATCATAATGTATCACCTCAAGGATTAATCTACACATATATTTTCTTATATGCAAATCTTTTTGGCAAGAGGTTTGTCAACAGCTCGACTGTGGCCGGAGGTTTATCGCTTTTGGCAACCCTAGAAAACGTTTCTGCAGCCGCAAATGTTTTGCTGACAGCCAGAGAAAGGCAGTCGCTTTGGCAGGAAGCCATATGGAGGTGCTATGACAGATTTTGAGCGTCAGCTCCGTTACCATGCCCTGCGTGGGAAAACGGCGGAACTGCTTCAACAGAAATTGCTCAGCCTGAGTGAATATTACCGCATATTACAAAAATATAGGCAAAAATATCTTGGCGGCGTTTCGCCGCCGGGAAAGGAGGGAGCATGTAAGGATTAAAGAGAGACATTAAGAACCGAAAACAACTGCGAGCGGCATACCGTACAGAAAACTCTGCGGTATGCCGCAGAATCTCTGTATTTTGCCGCAAGGAAAAAAGGAGGTGAGACAGTTGTTTACAAAACAGTTTGGTATCGAGGTTGAGTTGACTGGGATCAGCCGGAAAAAAGCGGCAGAAACCGCTGCCGCATATCTTGGTGGAGAAATTGCCGGCATAGGCGATTATTATGATACCTTCGAGGTGACTGCCCCAGATGGGAGGGTCTGGAAGTTTATGTACGACGGTAGCCTGAAACGCCAGCGTAAAGAGAACCGCCGGATAGTCCCTGCCGACAGGAGCTACAGTGTGGAGATGGTAAGCCCTATCCTTACCTATTATGAGGACATCGGCACGGTGCAGGCTCTGGTGCGCCAGCTTCGGAAAGCCGGGGGATTTACCAATAAATCCTGCGGCATCCATATCCACCTGGACGGCACAGACCATACGCCAAGAAGCATCCGCAATTTCATCAACCTGGTGGCATCGAGGAACGACTTGTTCTATAAGGCGTTGCAGATCCCGCCTGAACGGATGGAATACTGTAAAAAGATGGATGCTTATCTGGTGGAGCGGATGAATGCAAAAAAGCCAAAAACCTTTCAGCAGATCGAACAGATCTGGTACCAGGGGTATCATGGCAGCCGCAATGCGCATTATCATCAGAGCCGTTATCATTTTTTGAACCTGCATAGTTTCTTCCATGGCTGCCATACCGTGGAACTCCGCGGGTTCAACGGAACGCTGCATGCCGGAAAGATCCGGTCATATATCGTGTTCGCCCTGGCCATAAACCATCAGGCTCTGACCCAAAAATCTGCCAGTTACCGCAAAGTCCAATCCGAGAATGAAAAATTCGCCATGCGGGTCTATTTGAACCGCATCGGATTCATCGGGGACGAGTTCAAAAACTGCCGGGAGCATCTTTACCAGCATTTAGACGGAAACGCCGCCTGGCGCTATGGCAGCAAGGAAAATGTAAGCTATCACATCGGAAACGGAGGAATCGACCATGAAACAGGAAAAGAAGAATGACAAAGAGAAGCTATACATCGCTTACGGCTCCAACCTCAACCTGGAACAGATGGCGCACCGCTGCCCCACGGCAAAAGTTGCGGGAACGGCAATGCTCCATAACTGGCGGCTGGCGTTTTATTCGGTCGCCACAGTTGAACGTCATAGGGGCGGGAAAGTCCCTGTATTGATCTGGAGGATTACGCCACAGGATGAGCGCGCCCTAGACCGCTATGAAGGTTATCCGCACCTTTACCGTAAAGAGACCCTGCGGATTACCTTAAATGGGAAACGGGTCTATGCCATGATTTACATCATGAATGTAAAAAACCGGCATTACTCTCTTCCTGGCGGCTGCTATTTGGAGACCATCCACCGGGGCTACCTTGACGCGGATTTTGACCGAGAGATCTTGCTTGAGGCAGTGGAGGCATCCAAAGAGGAGGAACAGGAATGACGCCAATTGTAAAAGAACAGATCCTCAAAGTCCGCGACACCTGTGGAACCAATATGTTTGACGTAAACGCGGTGATACAGATTGCGTACAACAATGATTGGTACGAGCTGGCAGCATGGCTCTCCGATCAGGCGAACCACAAAGAATACTGCCGATTTATCTTTACCGGTGAAGCAGTTGGCCAAAAATGACCGGGGTGACCATAGCCACGCCATAATGTTCAGGAATATCAAGGCTTGATGTTTTTATTACTCTGAGTGACTAATGGTGTGACGCAAAAAAAGAAAGGAGGCTTGCCGCCATGAAGTTCCTAGACCAAAAAACCGTAGCAGGATTACGGAAACAGTACCTCGCCGGCACGAGGGTGGAGCTGGTTTCCATGGACGACCCTTACCGAAAAATGCCGCCGGGCCTTAAAGGCACCGTGGATTTCGTGGACGATACCGGCACGGTGTTCGTTCACTGGGAGAACGGCTCCCATCTCGGCGCTGTTTACGGAAAGGATCAGATCAGGAGATTGTAACTTATTTTGCAGAGGGGGCATAGTATGGCTCCCTCTTTTCTAACACAAAAAGGAGGTAGTGTTTTATGAGGATTGATAAGCTAAACGCCAGACAGGATGGCCATGTCTCCCGCAAAAAATTACGGGTTGCCGCCTATGTGCGCGTATCCGCAGAAAAAGATGCCGCGATCGCATCCCTGGAAAACCAGGCAGCAACTTATGCGGAACAAATCAAGGCTAACCCGGAGTGGGAATTTGCCGGCATCTACGAAGACCGGGGGATTTCCGGCACGAAAGAAATGCGCCCCCAGTTCCAGCGGATGCTGAAGGACTGTCGGGACGGGAAAATTGACTTGATTCTGACCAAATCTTTTACACGTTTTGCCCGGAATACCGTAGTGCTTTTGGAAACCTTACGTGAACTGAAAGGATTGGGGATTGAAGTGGTGTTCGAGAAAGATAATATCCGTTCCCTGAACGAATCTGGAGAGCTGCTGATTACGCTGCTGGCGGCATTTGCCCAGGCGGAAAGCCAGTCATCCAGCGAAAACCAGAAATGGCGCATCAGGAAATCTTTTGAGGAAGGGCGGCTGGCCAATGGAGGCCGGATGCTGGGATACCGTCTGGAAAATGACACCCTTACGGTTATCCCCGATGAGGCGGAAGTTGTCCGGCAAATATTCACGGATTACCTTTCCGGCATGGGCATAAGGGCAATCGCCAAAAAACTCAACTTCCAGCGTATCCGCACAATCCGCCAGAAGGAATGGCAGCCATGTTCCGTGCGTGCGCTGCTTGGCAATGAAAAGTACACTGGCAGCCTGCTCTTACAAAAAACCTATACCAAAGACTATATCAGTAAAAAATCCGTAAAAAACAAAGGTGAACGTACACAGTATCTGGTAGAAAACAGCCACGAAGCCATCATCCCCAAAGAAATGTTTGATGCGGTGCAGGAAGAAATGAGGCGAAGGAATGACCGTCTCGGGCCTAAGCATCCTTATCCCGCACATAAACAGACACTTTTTCAGGGCATGCTCGTCTGCGCAAGATGCGGCAGGCATTACTGGCGCATAGAGAACTATACAAACAGAGCTGTATGGGAATGCAGCACAAAGATTGGTAAGGGCAAAAGCTGCTGCGGCAACCAGCGCATCGCAGAGGAAGCCTTAATCTCAGCAACCATCGGGATTCTTGGCACGGCGGAGCTTACTGAAACCGTCCCACAGGTCCTAAAAGAAATCTATGTTCTGGGGGACGACAGCCTGATTTATGTATTCCAGGATGGATCACAGCGTGAAGCCCGGCTGGAATGTGGAAGGAGGCGGAACAATGGCTGAAGAACGAATTGTGCGCGTGATTGCGCCAACAACCTCAAAAGCAGATGCAGGCAACGCCGTACAGGCTACTAAGCGCAGGGTAGCAGCTTATGCCCGCGTCTCCACCGATGAGGATGAGCAGCTTACCAGCTACCAGAATCAGGTAGAATATTATACCCGTTATATCAAGAGCCGGCCAGACTGGGAGTTTATCGGGTTATATGCGGATGAAGGCATTTCCGGCCTGAACACCAAAAAACGCAGCGGGTTCCGGCAGATGGTTGAAGACGCTATGAACGGCAGGATTGACCTGATCCTCACTAAATCCATCTCCCGCTTTGCCCGCAACACGGTGGACTCCCTTGTAACCATCCGCGAACTGAAAGCCAAAGGCGTTGAGGTGTTTTTCGAGAAGGAGAACATCTACACCTTCGATAGCAAGGGCGAACTCATGATTACGATTATGAGTTCCATCGCACAGGAAGAATCCCGCTCTATCAGTGAGAATATTACCTGGGGCATGCGTAAGAATATGGCGCGCGGTAAAGTGACCATGGCATACGGAAAGTTCCTGGGCTACCGGAGAGGAGCGGACGGCAAGCCGGAAATCGTGGAGGAAGAGGCCGAAGTTGTTCGCCGCATCTACCGTCTGTATCTTGACGGGCACACGGTGCGTGAAATCACCCGCATCCTGACAGGCGACGGGATTCCCACGCCTTCGGGCAAAAACTGCAATTGGAGCGTTTCCACCATCATGAGCATCTTAAGAAATGAAAAATACAAAGGAGATGCCTTGCTCCAAAAAGTTTATACTGCGGATTTCCTTAACAAGAAGATGAAGAAAAACAATGGCGTGCTGCCACAGTATTATGTGGAAAACAGCCATCCGGCCATTATTGACGAAGAAACCTTTGACCTGGTGCAGGCGGAACTGGCAAAGCGTGGCGGCAGCAGCCGTGGGCGCAGGTCAGGTTCCGTATTTGACCGGAAAGTCATCTGCGGCGACTGCGGCCACTTTTACGGGCAGAAGCTGTGGTATTCCGATGCCAGCGGCCGTGTTTATGTCTGGCGCTGTACGCATAAATACGATGCCACCCCGAACTGCGGGGCGCCTGTTGTCCGCGAAGATGAGCTGCAGGCAGCTTTTATCACTGCTTTTAATCAGATTCTGGGAGATAAAGCCGGGTATGTTGCCGAACTGGCCGCCGAGATAGAAAATGCTAAGCCAGCCCGGATTGGGCAAATCCGCCGTTATCTGAAAGCGTTGGATGGGCAGCCGGATTTTATCACTAGCTTTGACGGCGATGCGTTCAAGGAGCTGGTGGAAAACATCACGGTCAGGTCAAACGGCGATATGGCTGTATGCTTCAAGGATGGCCGCAAAATAGAAATACCAAAAAACATCAGAAAGGAAAATCAAAAATAATGAAAAACAAAACAGCCACAGCAGAAGTTCTCTTTGAACTGGCCTGCGCCGGGGATATTGAGGCACTGGCGGTACTTTACCAAAAGGGCGTATCCATGGATGTACGCTATAGCAGGTTTGGGGAGGAGCATTCCCTCATTATGGGAACCTTCCGCAACCGGCAGTGGGATACGGTACGCTGGCTGCTGGCACATGGCGCAAGGCTGACAAGGCCGGAACAGGAGGCAGTCAATGACCGTTACCAGGAAACGCGCCTTATAGCAGAGATGCAGAAAGTCTTTGTAGATCGTGATTTTTAACAAAATCGGGAGGCGGTGATCCCAAAAGAAAATATCGGAGTTAATCTTGCGAAAATTATCTAAAACAAACACGAAAAGGAGTGGATTTTATGAACCTTACATTGAATGTCAGAGAAAGAAAACCATTAGTGCAGCTGGTCAGCCGGTTCGCCCAGGAAGATGCTATTTATATGCGGACACCGACCTATGCTTACCAGATCGGCGGTTACGTTGTAACGCGGGAGGGCAACCTGGAAACGCCAGATGATTTGGACTCCGCTGCTCTTCATGCCCTTTATGAGACTTTGGCGGGCAGTGGATATTATCCTAAAGAGCCGGAGCCTGTTACAGATACAAGCCTTGAGGAGGAATCTATGGGCGAAGCCGAAGCTGAGGAAGCAGCAGACCGAAGCCGGGAAACTGAGGAAGCCGCTGCAATAGAAGAAATCACGGAGCGGGCTGGAGTTGTTGATAAAACCCCACCAGAGAACGCGAATGCTTCCGCATCATCCGGTTTGCCGGCAGATGTCCTGAACCGCCTGAATGCCTTGCGCACTTCTCTAATCAGAGAAATCAACCGTCAGTTTAATGGGATCATGCGCTCTGGGGACATAAACATAACGCATAGGAATATCCCCATGCCACGGGAAAATGCCGGGCAGGCGGATCCGGGAGGAACCGTGGGTATTTCTCTTTATGGAGATCTTAGCACTTTGAGAGGAACAAAGCCTACGCTCGTCAGATATGGTGATGAATCTATCCCTGTGACCTCATGGAAGCGGGCTTTTGCCGCTGTCCTTGATATCTGCAACCGACAGGAGCATTATCACGAAGCGCTCCTCTCCATGCGAAGCGAGATCGTGGGGCGTGGTCGGAAAGTCATAGCAGATTCCCCAGCGGGAATGCTATCCCCTCTGGAAGTTGACAATGGCCTTTATGTCGAGACCAATTTCAGCACGGAGGCGCTGCTCAAAATGCTGCGTGACCGCATCCTTTACAGGATCGACTTTGACGGAAGCGGCATCAGTTTCGAATACTGGCGCCCATAGCAAAAAAACGCAATTTAAGCACCTTATTGATTTTGGACCCGTTTCTTTTTAGAAGCGGGTCAATTTTATGGCTTCATCTTATTATAGCAAAACCCCTCCCCATGATATATAATTAGCTTATGCTTAAAGAGGATGCCCGGACTATAACCACCAAAAAGGCCATCCGCTCTGCCGTCTGCCAAATCCTTTCATCCGGGCATCCTGATAATTTTACAATTAAGGCCGTTGCGGCTAAGTCTGGCAGCAGCGAGAAAACTGTGCGCGGATATTCAATGTCTGCATGGAGGCTGTTAGAATTATTTGATTCTGAAATCATGGCTGAGTTCAAAAAACGCCGCGCTATCCAACAGGAAGAGCTTGGTGTCAGCGGACTGACGGGCGATTTTTTTATTCGGTAACCGTTACAGTCTGTCATAACCGAGAATACATTGGCACTATACTAAACTACCATAGCGGCAGATACCGGATTATCGAGGAGTTTTTAGGAGGTGCCGCTCCGCTGTTATGGAAAAACCATCTCCCAACGATGGAGCATAATGCCCAACGCAAAGACCGGTTTATGATGTTCTATGACAGATACTGCCAGCCCTTATTATCCAATGTTATTTTGGAGTGGTTCCGTGTTTATAATTGCAATGAAGCCTATCAGGATTTTTATGCCCTGAAATTACTGGAAGTGGCAAACTTGTTTATGTTCGGGGAACGCACACAAGGTGACTTGAAGCATGCGATTCAGAAGAAGCCCGATGCCCAGATTCACTTTTTATATGATAGTGATGCGTGGGAGAAATTAGGAGATTAGGATTTCTTTATGGTCAGAGTTCCAAATAGGAATAAAATATGATATCATAAAAATATAAGATAGATAGCGCATCATAACAGCGGAGTAAAATAGGCAAAATGAGTATAAGAAATAAAACGAGTAAAACGCTATGGAGCAGGCTTTAGCCTGACGTGATGCCATATGCTAAAACAAGATTATTATAACGAATTTTTTGAATTAGGGCAACAGAAAATTAACTTTAGTTTCTTTGAATTGTGTTTACCTAACGACGATCCAGTCTATACCCTGAAAAAAGTGATGGAGGAATTAGATTTTTCTGGCTTACTAGCCAATTGTTCAGATAAGGGAAGAACCGGGTACAACCCAATTATGATGTATGCTGTAGTTACTTACGCAAACATGCGTGGGATAAGGGCTGTTGACCGCATTGTGGAATTATGTGAAAGAGATCTGGCGTTTATCTGGCTTACAAAAGGACAGAAGCCTAAAAGAGATGCTTTTTATGAGTTCAAAAACAAAAAACTGACGGCTGATGTATTGGACGAGCTGAATTACCAGTTTCTTCGCCGCCTGCAAAAAGAAGGCTTTCCTACATTAAAGGCACTTTATGACGGAACCAAGATAGAAGCAAATGCAAACCGTTATACGTTTGTATGGAGGGGAACGATCAATTATCATCTTGCAGGATTATTAGATACCATTGATTCTTTGTATCATAAATATAACACCTTGATTGATGAAAATGAATATGGTGTGAAATATGATATTCCCCATGCACATATGTTTGTAATCGAAGGGATGGACAAAGTAAGAGCCATCATTGAAAAGAACCGGAAACGAAAACTGACAAAACATAAAAAGCTGTCGAATCATGCAATCATCGAGATCGATAGCTGTTCTCCGTTGGAGATCCTGAAACTCCAGAAAAATCTGACACAGATCGCAGAGCAGGAACAGATGGAGTTTGTTTATGGAAAAGGAAAGAGAAAACCGGAGATTCAGCAACTTTATGAAGAATTAGAAGCCTGCGGCAAACGTCTCATGGGATACAAAGAATGTTTTGAGATCATGGGAACAGACAGGAACAGTTATTCTAAAACAGACCTGGAAGCCACCTTTATGCGGATGAAGGATGACCATATGAAAAACGGACAGTTAAAAGCGGCATATAATGTTCAGATTGCAGTAGAGAATTATTTTATCGTCCATACTTATGTAAGCAATGAAAGGACAGATTATAATACATTGATTCCCGTTTTAGAAAAGCATAAAGATGCATTTGGAGAAATTTTGGAAGACGTAACAGCAGACAGCGGCTATTGCAGTGAAAAAAATCTCTTGTATTTAAAGGGAAATAAAATCTCCAGCTACATCAAACTACAGGATCATGAAAAACGTAAAACACGTGCTTATACAGAAGATATAGGAAAGTATTATAACATGAAAACGCAGATGTTTGAGGACGAATTGTATTATATTTGTTATGACGGAAGAGAATTACATCATATCCGTACAGAAACCAAAGAACAGGCAGGTTATACACAGAATTTTGAGGTGTATGGATGTGCAGACTGCAGTGGTTGTGGGCACAAAGCGAAATGTCTTTATAAATATAATGCTGAAAAAGATGTTGAGAAAAATAAAGTCATGAAGATCAATGAACAATGGGAAACCTTGAAAGAAGAATCTCATGCAAACATCCAAAGTGAGAAAGGAATTCTAAATCGACAGATCCGTTCCATACAAACAGAAGGACATTTTGGAGACATCAAAGAAAATGATAGTTTCCGCCAGTTCAACTACCGAACATCAGAAAAAGTATATAAGGAATTCATGCTGTATGCGATCGGAAGAAATATAAATAAATATCACCGTTTTCTTCATGATGAAATCAAAAAATTTGAAGGAAAAACCGAAGAACAGGCTGCTTAGAAAAAGAGTGTTTTCGAAAATACAGCTGAGGGTCTTTTGCGCCCCAAAATACATATAGAAAAGAAAAAATACGAATCTCCCACAGAAGATCATGTGTGAAAAACACGGATTTCTATGGGAGATTCGTATTTTAAGTTTTAGAGCTTAAAAATCGGTATTAACCGACAGACATTCATGAGAGAATCTCACCACTATATATGAAAACTGGATATTGGTGAATCACAACAAAGTGGTATACTGAAGGTGCCGAATAAAGTTGTAAGGGGATTGGTGCTATAAAGCCTTTCCGACAGACTGATTTTCAACCTCTTAGTGTACCACTTATTGTTTCCATCGTTTTTTGATGAGGACGCAGGACAGCCAACATTTATGGAAGAGGTTGCATCGGCTTAAAAATTCTATGGAGGAGTCGTCATGGAAGTATTGTATAAGCGATGTTGTGGGATTGATGTTCATAAAAACATGTTAGTAGCCTGTGTTTTTATGAGTATCAGTAAAAAAGAAATTCGTCCGTTTGGTACAATGACGCATGATATTTTGCAGTTGACGGGTTGGTTAAAAGAAGTTGGCTGTGAAATGGCTGCTATGGAAAGTACTGGTAGTTATTGGAAACCGGTGTATAACATTTTTGAGGAGGAACAGGTTCCCATTATTGTAGTTAATGCCCAGCATATAAAAGGTGTCCCTGGCCGTAAGACAGATATGAAAGATGCAGAATGGATTGCCGATTTAGTCCGTCATGGTTTAGTAAAAGCAAGTTTTATTCCAAACCGGGATCAAAGGGAACTCCGTGAAGTAACGCGCTACCGGCAGGAACTGGTTGAGGAGCGTTCTCGGGAGTTGAACCGAATCCAGACCGTTTTGTAAGGATGTAATCTGAAGCTTGGATCTGTAATTACTGATATAAGTGAAAATAGTGGTATTGCTATTTTAAAAGCCATTGTATCTGGTGAAACGGATCCTGTTATCCTGAGCCAACTGGCACAAGGCAAGGCCCGAAGTAAGTTGTCAGAACTTCAGCGGGCACTGCGCGGCAGCATTCATCCGCATCAGCGGCTAATGCTGGACCATCAATTGAAGCATATAAAAGCTTTCACTAAGATAATGGAAGATATAGATGCTGACATAGAGAAAAAAACAGCATCTATGGATAAGCAGCTTCAACTATTAGATGAGATACCTGGAATAGGTAAAAAAGTGCGGAACGGTTGCTTGCGGAAATAGGAATTGAAATGAGCCAGTTTAAAGATCCATCTCATTTTAGCTCCTGGGCTGGGTTCGTGCCTGAATGTAAGGAAAGTGCCGGGAAAAAGATGAGTACTCGGATTCGTAAGGGAAATAAGCATGTAAAATCGGTACTTGTTGAGTGTGCGCGCTGTGCAATACGGAATAAAAAGAGTTATTTCTACTCACGTTATCAACGAATTGCAGCACGCCGCGGTGGAAAAAGAGCTTTCATTGCAATTGCCCACTCTATGCTCATTGCAGTCTATCATATCTTGAAAGAGTTACAACCTTACAAGGAACTTGGCTGTGATTATTACGATACTTGCAATCATGAGAAAATCATACAGAGAAATGTCCGGTCATTAGAACGTCTGGGAGTAAACGTAGTGATTAGTTAAGTTATCTGCCATGTCAAAATTAAAAGCCCACCATAATTGGTAGGCTTTATTGTAATGCTTGTTATTGGTTTCCCGAGAGTTTACGTTTTCAGGACAGCCCCTTCCACTGTGTAGGACTATCTATTTCCCAAATGTTCCGTTGAACGCAGCCTTCCGGATACATTATATGACTTTTGTCAATCATATCTTGAAATATCAGGTGTAAACCAGGCTGGCACTTGCATATCCCAGGATTCTGTCGATCTGATCTGGTCCGTTTGACGTTGCAGAAAATACCAGCATTAGCCTTGTATTCTTCTCTACCGTTCTGTTCGTCCTGACCTCGCCTCTCAGCAGAGTCCCAGCAGGCGTTTCATCAGTAATGGAGGGCGTCAGGATAACCAGCGTTTCTTCAATAGGTAAAAATAGATTGCTTGCTTCCCTGGCCTCATAAAGTTGCGCTCTTACCGTGACAGCAGGGACGGTCTGCGGGGTCAGGGGAAAGGCGTTGAAAAAAGCGATTAGACTATTGATCTCAATAGCGAAAGGAACCGTAAAGTAAAAACCGCTAACATATCCGATCAGATTTTCTACGTTTATTGTAGAGGTTAACGGCCCTGGACCCTGTCCGCTGGCGCCAAAACCGATAAAAGCCGGCATACCTGGGAGGCCATCCTTAATTGTAGTCATCGTAGCAGGATTTCCTGAAGTAAAGAGGAGCATTTTTTCTCCTGATGCTATACCTGCAGGGCCGGCAGGACCCGTAGCTCCGGTAGCTCCATCGGCTCCGGTTGGGCCCGTAGCTCCGGTAGCTCCATCAGCTCCGGTAGCTCCATCAGCTCCGGTTGGGCCCGTAGCTCCGGCCGGACCCGTAGCCCCGGTAGCTCCGGTCGCTCCGATTGGACCTTCATCCCCCTGACATCCTTTAGGTCCTTGGGCTCCAATCGGACCAACTTCACCCTGAATGCCCTGTGGCCCGGTTACGCCTTGCGGCCCCATGGCTCCTATTGAGCCGGTGGGCCCTGCGGGACCGGGAATCCCTCTGGGCCCCTGGGGACCGGCATCTCCCTGAGGACCAACAGGTCCGGCAGGTCCCATAGGTCCGGCAGGGCCCGCAGGCCCCACATCTCCTTTAGGGCCTTCACAGCCGGGATCACCTTTCGGCCCCATTTCTCCACGAACTCCCTGAATGCCCTGAATACCCTGAGGGCCTGCGTAACCTCTCGGTCCGTCGCATCCTCTCGGACCTGTATTTCCGGTAGGTCCTACCGGACCCGTATTTCCTCTGGGACCTCTTGCACCTGGAACGCCGGGAATACCCTGTGGCCCAATCGGCCCCGATTCCCCTCTGTCTCCCTTAGGGCCCGGACAACCGACATCCCCTTTGATACCTTGAGGACCTGCCGGTCCCTGGTCGCCTTTGGGCCCCATAGGACCACGGGAGCAGCACGAGGGTTGTTCCTGATTCTGATCGCAGTAACATGAACTACTTTGATCCATAAAAACACTTCCTTTTTAGAAAATATACTGAAAAATACCTTTTTCATGAAATATATTATGCACTGCCCACAAATTTGCCACATTTTGTCAAAACTTAAAAAACTATAGCATATTGAACTACTTTTTATTCTAAAAATATGCCTCGGAAGCTATATTCCATTTCCATAAATTCCATAAGAATCCCCCCTGGTCTATCCCATCAAAAAAGCCACAACGTTACACCGTGGTAAAAAAATGGCAACAAAATAACCGCAAACCCTAACGTTCACGGATTCTTCCAAACTTCCCGAGCAAGACATGAATCTACGACAGCACGGTTAACAGCCGTGTGCTCTACCAACGGTTGCGCTCGCACACCGAAAAATCCTATTCTACTTATTAACCTATATTTAAGCTAATATGGATGTCTGCCAATCCTTCCTACCAGCACTTTCTTTCCATCCTCAATCGCATCGTCACACCAATAAAAATATATTCTTAAATTTGACCCAGGATGAAGAAGTTTTAAATGTGGTGAGCATTCTATGTCTTTTGTTTTTGCCACCTTATCTCCTTCTATATTCTCACTATATGTAAATGTAAATATCAAATCCTCTGAATGTTTTGGATCTGGTGCACATTCTCTCTGTAATCTTGCAGACAAAATTCGCATCGCCTCTTCTAATCGGTTAGAATATTGCTGATATAATTTCACTGCATGGTCATTTAATATCCCCAATGCTTTCGTGATTTCTTTTGTATTATCTGAGAAATTGGAAATATGCTTCATCTCAGACAAAATACCCTTTGCAAATCTACTATTTATATAACAAGACTGCATAAATGCTTCGTAATCCGTAACTTTCTTAATAGAGCAAAGGATTTTCCTTCGCTCATGAACATATTCTTCTACTGTCGATATGCCCGCCCGAAATCCTCCTAAACGTAATGTTAATTTTTTTCAAATTTGAGGTTTCATAAACAGGCCGATCTTTAACAGATTCTCTCAATGCTTTTTTACTTATTGCTTCCAACATCCTCCGCCTATCATCATCACTTCCTGCTCCTCCTCCATAAAGCCAATCAGTAAATGTTATTCCCTCCTCTACGCACGTCTCCCATAAGGCTTCTTGATATTCAAGTGGCTCCTTCACCGCATCATCCTGACAATACGCAATAATCTCCATTAGATCGCCTATTTCATCCTTGCGAACAGCTAAATTTTCTTTCTCCGCCGTATATTCAAAGCTTTGTTCTATTAAAGAATTAATGACTTGCATTCTCTCTCCTTATCTGAAATAAATCTCTCAAGTCTTGGCTTTTTTGATCAAAAAAACCTTTTGGCCACTCTAAAAGCTCTCCATTTTCATCTACATCAATTTTCTCTACATGAATACTTTCTTTCTCTTTTGAAAAAAAATAAATTCGGATGTCATCGGTCTGTTTCATCAATGCCGCCTGAATTCTTGCTCCGTCAATTATATGCTCGCTATGTGTCTCCACAATGACCTGTATCCCTGCATCAGCCAAACATTCTAAAAACTTCCCCATTCTGCTCTGTGCTGCCGGATGTAAATGTGCTTCCGGATTTTCAATTAGCAAAGAAACATTATTTAAGGAAGAACACCACAATCCTGCCGTAACAATCGACAAAATATAGCTAATTCCAAATCCTGTCATTGTAGGAAGCACCGGTTCCTCCGCCACCTCATTACCATATCTTATATCTGTGATAGCCTTTATATAGTCAGTAGTAATAGAAAAATTAATATCACCTAAAATCGCATTCATCCAATTCTCTACCTGAGTGGAAAAATTTAATGTTTCTTTTTCAAGAGCAAGGCACCTCGGTACTTTTCTTTTTTGCATGTCAGCCCGATCTATCAAAAATGCCGCATTCGCACCATTGTATAGAATCTCCTCATCAATACCTGCCGGATAAGATATTCTAGGTCCCATTCGCTCCGCATTTAAATAAACCAACTGATTATCAGGTACACTTCCAGATTGATTATATGCTAATTTCAAAGATATAAGCTTATCAATTTTGTAAGTAAATGCTACTACTGCTTCATCCCATTGAATATTAAATTGAAAATCTCCCTCTAAGACTTCTGTACGATTCTGCGAAATAAGCGCTTTAGGACCACCAACTGCTACTCCCAATGCTTCCGAAGCATCCACTGAATCTCCTTTTTCTCGTGCCGTAGCCTCTGCAAGTAGCAAAGCCTGCATAACTGTAGATTTTCCTGATGCGTTTGCCCCTGAGAGAATCGTTAATTTCGATAGAGGTAATCTTAAATTA
>OFFI01001213.1_pt1 | contig 14494 bp, 16 predicted proteins | sample 1521351 | NCBI WGS metagenome assembly OFFI01 (sample SAMEA3504119, study PRJEB24116) | mouse gut metagenome | biome: mouse gut; feature: mouse-associated habitat; material: faeces | place: Denmark | collected 2011
TGAGGAGGGGGAGGGCGAATAGCCCTCCCCCTCTCGGAGCGGAGGCGATACTATGGCAAACGAGCCCACCGAGAGGCTGGCCCCCTATGCGATGACGACCCTGGAGGCTACGATGGAGCGCCTGGGCATTGAACCGGAGGAGGCTGACGCGGCGGCCAAGAACAACATCATTCGGTTAATCAACTCAGCTTCGGCATGGGTGGAGACCATCACAGGCCGAAAGTTTGGCAAGGCGGAGTATCTTCACCGGTACACCGCGCCTGGCACTCAGGAGCTTGTTCTCAAACAATACCCTATCCGTGCTGTCGAGTACGTCAAGGACACGGACAATGGTACGCTTTTTGACCCGGACAGCTACGATTTCACCATGACAGGAGATGTCGGAGTGCTGTATCGGGATGCCGGGTGGCCGTTCCGGGGATATATCGCAGGGTTGGCAAATGACTATGTTTCTTCCCGGCGATACCTGGAGGTCAAATTTACTGCTGGATATGTGCTCCCCAAGGACGCGACCGAGGATGAGCCGTCAGATCTTCCGGCGGACATCATTGCCATTGTTTGGGGTATCGCGGAGCAGGAGTTCTCCATCATCAGGAATGGGGCCCAGGGGCTCGCTGCTTTTGGTATCTCCGATGTGTCCTGGACGTTCGACAAAGAACCTCGGAGCTCCTGGATGGACACCTTGACCCATTACATGAGGTGGTAGCTATGGTGCGGAGAGATGAAGTCTTGCCGTTCCTGCGTAAGGTCAAGGCGGAGCTGGAAACACTTAACCGCCTCAAGATCAAAGTGGGTATCCAGGGAGATGCAGACAGCGATATTTTGGTAATAGCCCGCGTGCACGAGTATGGAGCCACCATAACCGCTAAATCCGCAAAAAACCTCTGTATCCCCATCCACCGGGACAGCTACGGAAAGAGCCCTCGCGATTTCCCTGATCTGTTTTTTATCCGGTCAGAGGTCGGCCACCTGTTTGGTGTGGTTGAGAAAAAGAGGGGCAGAAAGGATGACAAGCTCAAGTTCCTGTTTCTGCTGCTGCCCTCTGTAACCATACCGGAACGGAGTTTTATCCGTGCTGGCTTCGATCACAATAAGAACGCCTTGGCCGAGATCGTCCAGCAAGAGGTTTCAGAGATTATCCAGGGGTGCACCACAGCACGCGAGGCGGCGGAATGGATAGGCGGCAAGGCCGTTGATCTCATCCGGGAATACATGATGACGGCCAGTAACTTCAAGCCGAAAGGCAAGATACAGCGGGAGCGCTATCCGTCCTGGGCAGATAACCCCCTGGTCGTGACCGGACGGCTCAGAAATTCTATCACCTACAAAGTGGAGGAAGATTGATGGGAACACCCTTTGGAATGGCCCAGCCCATGATACCGGGCGGCCTGCTTCATACCATGTTCGAGCTTAAAAAGTCCGGCGGCTACGATCAGAGCAAGGGCGGTCAGTGGGTGGAGGGCGACGCCGAGAAAATCCCATTTAAGGGAGTTGTCCTGCCTGTCAGCGATGAAGACTTGCGCCGGGAGATCACAGGCACCGTCAAGGACATCACCGAGAAAATCTATACCAACGGACACACCCTCCAGGTGGGGGCACAGGTCTATGACCCCGACAGTAACACCACCTACACCGTCACCCAAGAGCTGGGTCATAACAGCATCCACCCTATGCGCCGGTATCTGGTGGAGGCGAGAGGAGGCGCAAAACCGAAATGACCTTTGTTCAGAAGCGAAACGCGCTGATCGCCGCCCTCCACCGAGCCGTCCGCCGTCCGGTATTGCTGGCCTCGCAGGTACAACCGGAAGCAGAGCCGCCGTTTATTATCTACTCTGTACTCTCCGACTATCTCCCGGATGGGGGCCTGGGCGATATGAGCACGGAAGACGGTGAGGGAGGAAACGACCTTGTGGTAGTACGGGCGGAGCAGCCGTCCGCCACATTTTCATTTACTGCTTGCAGCATCAATCGCTGTATTGAGCAAGACGGCAAGACCGTGAATATTTTTGGCGCAGATGAGGCCCTGGAGCTGGCAACGCTGGCCCAGGGCTTTTTCCTGCATAGCGGGCGCTACGAGCTGGAAAAGGCTGGCTTTGTCCTTGTGGAAATTACAAACACAACCAGCCGGGACGCCCTGGAGCTTGATGAGATGGGCCGCAGGTTCGGTTTCGATGTCCGCCTGCGATACCACCGGACAGATCGCCTTTCCGTTGCAGCGGTTGAAAAACCAAACATCATAGGAAAAACAAGGGAGTGATATTATGCCAAAAGACGTGATCGTGGTCGTAAATATCGACGCAAAGCCGACCGGCACGGAAAGCCTGGACATCCTGCTGATTTCCACAGAGGGAAAAAAGGATTGCAAGGTGTACCGTGATCTGGAGGTTATCAAGACCGACTACGCCAACAAGGCGGTGGCCTCTATGGCCGATGCTATGTTTAACCAGGGCAAGACGACCCTGGCCGATACCCTCATCCGCAAAATCAAAATCGTGGGCTTTGAGGCCCCGGAGACGCCCGCCGCCCTCGTTGCGGCTATTGAAAAGTTCCGGGAGATTGACGACGACTGGTACATGGTTCTGACTGACAAGAGCGATAAGGAGTATGTCACCGCCCTGGCAGCCTGGGCCGAGAGCACGGAGCCCACCGAAGCAGAGCTTGGAGCTGGAATCGAAGATCATCGGAAGATTTACTTCGGCCAGCTGGCAGAAAAGGAGCCGACTATCCAAAGCCGCCGATCTGCCATTATCTATTGTGACACCGGCAAGGAGGCCGAGCACGCTGACGCTGCCTTTGTGGGCAATGTTGGCCCGTTCTATCCCGAGAGCGTAACGTGGAAATTCAAGCGCCCCCAGGGTATCAGCGTCCCCGACCTTACTTCTGCTGAACGTGACGCCCTGGAGGAGGCCAACATCAACTTCCTCACTGTGGAGTACAAGCGGGAGTATGTCAAGAATGGTGTGTGTGCCGATGGGGAGTTCATCGACGTGCAGATGGGCGCGGACTACATCGCCAAGAGCATGAGAGAGAACCTGTACGACATCTTCCTGGAAAACGCCAAGATTGGCTTCACCGATGAGGGCTTTACCGTCATTGGCGAGGGCGTATACCGCGCCCTTAACCGGGCCACGGCTCTGGGCATCATCGCCACTGATTCGGAGACCAAGGCAGGTGTCTTTACGGTCAACATTCCAAAGCGTTCTGAGGCTACGGACGACCAGGCCCGGAATCGTCAGATGCCGGACATCACCTGGGAAGCTCAGCTGGAGGGCGCTGTCCACAGCGTTAAGGTCAAGGGTGTCCTGCGGGCCACCCTGAGCGCCTAAGAAAGGAGAGTTATCTGATGAGCAACGGTATTGAAATTGCCAGCTATGACCCTAAAAAGGTCAATGTCGTCGTAGGTGGGCGGGCCATTACCGGTTTTGCCACCGACGGGGTGGTGACGTTGACAAAGAACGAGGACAGTGTAACCCCCTCTGTTGGATGCAAGGGCGATGTCGCCTACTCCGAGAACGCCAACAATAGCGGCAACGTGGCGATTCCCCTCATGTCTACGTCCTCCAGCCTGGCCTATCTGCGGAGCCTGGAGGCCCGCCGCAAGGCGGTGAATGTGACAATCAGTGACGTAAACGATGCAGATAGCTTCGCCATGAGCGCTGATGAGTGCCGTATCTTGAAAATGCCTGATCTGGCCCGCCAAAAGGAGCAGGGCACCGTTACGGTGAATATTTTTGTTCCCTCTATGACGGTGCGGTGAGGGCGTGAAGCACACAAAAAAATGGCCCAGGAGGCCAAAATCATTATCTGAAAGGGGCTACCGAAAGTATATGGCAAAGACAACTAAAGTCACCGTCAACAACCAGGAGTTTACCCTCCAGAGCGTTTCGCCAACCTGGTATTTCGGTGTAAATGACGACTGCGGCATGACCGGCGGAGGCCGGCGCGACACCACCAAGTATCTGGACACCATGTTCAAAAATGTGGTGACCTCTCCCCCGGAAGTAAAGTCTGAGGGTATTGCCTATTTTGATGACAAGGATGACGTGAAGACGCCCGAAAAGCTCATCAAGGCCATCGAACAGTTTCTTAGAGAATGAGCTCAACACAGCCCGCGCAATCCGAATGGCGCGGGCTAAGCGCAATATCTGGGTGTTGGTCTACACCGGACAAGGGTTGTCCTACTCTGATTTCAAGGCTATGGATTTAGCTGAGTATAAGGAGGCTGTTGAGGCTCGCATCCTGTTCAATACAGAATGGAAACCCCAAAAAGGGCAGCAGGGATAAAACCTGCTGCCCTGATTTTTTAGCAGAAAGGAGGTGGGGACAATGGCCGACAGCCGAGAGCTCACCTTTGGCATGGATTTTGGATTAGAGGATGCAATAAACCGCCTGTCTGAAACCATCGACCGTCTTGAGGGGATTGTTGACACAGAGGAGGACGCCGAGGAAGCCGGACAGCGCATCGGCTCTGGTATCCGCGCTGGAGCGGAGACCGGGGCATCCCGTGTAGGGGCTCTGACAGATTCCATAAGCAGAATGCGGGGAGCCGCAGGTGAAGCCGGAGACGCTGGACGGGACATGGGCCAGCGCATTGAGGATGGGGCCAACACCGGAGAGGATGGAATCAGAAATCTTTCTGACAGCGTGCGCCGGGCCATCAATGATATTGAGGGCACCGGTGACACGTTCCGAAATACGTTCCGAGCTATGGGCGCACAGTCTGAAAGCCTGGGCCAGTCTATCGCTAAGACTATGGGCACAGCACTCAAAGACGGCAATTCCACGGCCAAGGGCCTGCGGGCAGGCTTCGAGGGAGCGATAGGTTACACCCAAAAGAAGTTTACTGGTTTGGTGTCCAACTTCAAGACCGGAGCAAAAAATATCGGCACAGCATTTACCCACCCCATTAGAACCATTAAGGATAAATTGGGAGCTGCCCTGCTCTCCGCCGCTGATGATGCGGATGATCTGGGGGATTCTGCTGACGCTGCCAGAAAAGACCTGGACGATATGGGGGATGCTGGGAGCGAGGCGGGCGACCAGATCAAAGACGCCTTGAAAGGGGCGCTTGCCGCCGTCATTGGCCTGGAGGCTATTAAGTCCGGCATTGACAAGCTCAAGGAGCTGGGCGCTGCTGCCCTGGAGGCCGCTGGAGCTGCGGAAAACACAGCGAAGAAATTTGACGCCTGCTTTTCTGGTACGGATGCGGCAGATTGGGTGAATAACTATTCTGATGCAGTCCACAGGAATGTGTCGGAGGTCAAGAGCTTCATGGTCTCCAACAAGGCCATGTATGCGGAGCTGGGCATCACCGGGGAGGCGGCGGCCGATCTGTCCAAGATCACGACCTCCCTTGCCTACGACCTGGGCAACGCCTTTTCTATGGACGACGCCGAGGCTTTGGGGGTTCTCCAAGACTACATCAACGGCAACACATCTGCCCTGGAGGAGTACGGGGTACACATTGATGATGTGGCCCTAAAAAATGCAGCCCTGGAAATGGGGTTGGGCAGTCAGCTTGACGCCCTGGACGATGCAGCCCTGGCCCAAGTCAGGATGAACGCTTTGCTGGGCCAGACAGAGAAAATCCAACAGGGGGCCATCAACAGTACGGACGGCCTGGTAAACAAGACCAAAGCGCTCAATGGCATCTGGGGCAATTTTATGGGTGAGGCAGGTAGCCGTTTTACCCCTGTTTTGGAGGGGCTTTATGGTGTCATCCTGGACAACTGGCCCACCATAGAGCCCATGCTCCTGCAATTCGTTGACATTCTGAGCAATGGAATGGAGCAATCCGTCCCGGTGCTTATGGAGCTGGGGCAGACACTCATCCCCGTTTTGACCGAAGTTTTAGGCACACTTTTTGAGGCGGGCCTACCGCTTCTGTCCGTTTTTGGCGATCTGGCCCAGACTGTTCTACCACCAGTAGCGTCGATGGTGAGCCTGTTGGCAGAGACGGTCGTACCGCCTCTGGTCGAGATTCTGACTACACTAAACACTTCTATCATTCAGCCGCTTATTCCAGCCGTTCAAAAAATAGCGGAGGCTCTACTCCCGCCGATTGCTCAGCTGCTCGGTGCGATCTCTCCTATCCTGGAGGCGATCAGCCCTGTCCTGAGCTTCATTGGTGATGTCTTAGGCATCATAGCCGACGTGCTGGGTAAGGTGATAGGGTGGCTGGCCGACGGGGTGAGCAAAGTAACCAACTTTTTCTCTAACCTGTTCGGGGGAGCCAAGGACAGCAAGGAAGCCGTGGATGATCTGAGTGGTGCGGTCAGCGGTCTTGATGAAGTTACCGGGAAAGAAACATCCCTTGCGGTGGATACATCGGAATATCAGGAGGAAGTCAAGGGCGCAGCTGAGGCAACATCGAAAGCTGTCGCCGAAAGCACCGATGCGGCCAAGGAGATCACGGATGTCAACTTTATGGCGATGGGAGCCTCTGCCACAGCGGCCTACGGCACCATGAAAACCGACGCAGAAACCGCCTGGTCTTCTATGACGGCAGCGGCAGAGGCGGGCGCAGATCGCATTGTAGAGGCCTTTACAAAGATCAGCACGGCAGCGAGAGAGGCGTCCAATGCTTCCAGCATACAGGTGGGGGCTGACATCCCCCACAACGCAAGAGGCACCGACAATTTCAAAGGTGGCCCCACCTGGATGAATGAGGAGGGCGGCGAGCTGGCAATCCTGCCCGGCGGCTCTGCCATCATCCCGGCGGATGAGACTGACCGCCTGATGCAGTCTTTTTCCAACACCACAAATAACACTACCAACGTAAACACCAACAGCCACCATAGCAGCCGGAGTGTTATGGTGGCCCCCGAGATTAAGATTGTCATTGAGGGCCGGGCAGACGATCAGGCCGTGTCCAACATTGAGGAGCGCTTGCGGGCTCTGTTCCGAGACCTCTACCAAGAGGCCCAGGAGCAAGACTATACTGACCGGGCGATGCAGTCCGGCTTTGCGTAAAGGGGGCGCTGTATGTACGTTCTTGAGGGAAAGAAATGCGGCGCCGTCCGCTTCACGCCGGATATTGGCGTAATGAATAAAGAGGTTGTTGGCCGAAGCAGCACCATCACCGACAATCCGGTGGAGGGGGGCGGCAATATCAACGACCATGTGTTTACTCAGCCGCGCAGCTTCCAGCTGGCCGGTACGGTTGTCAATGGGGCGGCGGCCATTGCCACCTTGGACGCCATGTGGAAAAAAGGGGACGTTCTGACCTACACCGGGCGGAACCGCATCGGCAACCTGATTATCCAGAGCCTCCAGAGCACCCATGATGCCAAGAACAGTAAAGGCTTCACATTTACAGCCACACTAAAGCAAATCACCATAGGAAGTGCGGAGGCCGCCGGAGCTGTGCAGATGATGAGTGAACAGGACGCATCTGCGGCGGCGGCTTCTCCCGCCGCTGGGGGAAGTTCAAAGTCTGGTTCCCAAACCTCTAAGGCCAGGGCGGACGGTCTCAAGACCACCGCCTCGACCACGATCTCTGCAAGTGCCTACGCCAAATATGTAAGCTCCTATGACAGCAAGCCCACCAGCAGCGCGGGGCCCACTTCCCGCGCTACTCCAAGCAATACAGGGAGGCGGTGACCGGATATGCAGTTGATCGACCTGGGCGCCGATGTGGAATATATCGAGATCGACACCGCAAAAGTGCCCTACACCTTTTCTGTGAAACTGTTCGACAAAACTTACACGTTTACCATCCGGTACAACGATGTTGGCGAGTTCTTCACCGCTGACCTGTCTATTTCCTCCAGCGGGGAGCTGCTGGTCTATGGTGACCCCATCCGATACGGACGGCCTCTGTTTGGCTCTGTTGAGGATGAGCGCTTTCCACTACCTGTCATCATACCGCTGTGCCTCAGCGGCGACAATGTGGACGCTGTGACGTGGGAGAACCTAGGCAATGAGGTAAAGCTCTATCTGTTTGACAGGAGGTATTGAGCATGGGCTTTTGGATGAGGGAAGCATCCTTGCAGATCGGGGGAAAGCGGTATGGAATGGACGACCTATATTTTGAATTTGAAGTTCCGTTTGAGGACAGTGATACCATCCAAACTGCAAAATTCAAAGCGTACAATCTCTCCGAGAGCACTCGCAAGGGAATCAAGCGCGGAGATGTCATCATCCTTAATGCGGGCTATGAGGGGGATGTGGGGGCCATTTTCGTGGGCCAGGTAAGCGCCTGCGGTCACAAGCACCAGAATACCGAGTGGATCACCGACATCTCAGCAACCGCTGCGATGGATGCTTGGCTCAGTGCCAAAGTGTCCAAGACCTACGCAAAGGGCAGCACAGCTCAAGAGATCGTAGCTGACCTGTTAAATATTTTCGGGCTGGAAATTGGGGAGTTTACCCTCGCTGTAAATAAGGTCTATGACCGAGGGCGCGTCTGCAACGGTAAGGTCAAAGACATTCTCAAGGAGATTGTGGTGAATGACTGTAAAAGCCGTTTTCTCATCCGAAGCGGGAGCGTCATCATCAGCGACCCGTCAAAGGGCATTTCAAACGGCATTGTGTTGACCCCTCAAAGCGGTCTGCTCCTGAGCGGAAATGAGGTCGAGGAAACGGTGGTGGCCGTTGGCAGCGACAGCCAAAAGAGCGCCGACACCAAGAAAGAGGAGGGCAATTTCATCACCCGCGAGTGCCTGCTTAACTATCACATCGGGCCAGCCGAACAGATTACCATGCAGTCCAAGACCCTGAGCGGTCGCTTTATCGTTGCCCGAGGGAGACACGTTGGGAGCCCTCGCGGTGCGTGGAAGACCACAATCGAAATGCGGCCTGCGTGAGAAAGGAGGAGCCATGCCTCGGCAAAATTCCAAGCGTTCCTATGAGGACGCAAAAGATCAAGCCCTCGCCGCCGGCCTGTGCGTCTCGGATGTGGTGAAAGTAATTGCCTTTGATGAGGCAAATATGACCGTTGACGTTCAGCCAATCACCAGATACCCCGATGAAGACACTTTCCAGGTGAAGCCCCAAATTCTGGCCGTCCCCGTTTCCATGGTGTACGGGGGCGGCTATGTCATTCGTCCGGTTTATAAAGCGGGGGACATCGGGGTGGTGGTCTACCTTGACCGGGACAGCGATGCTACCATCGCGGGCGGAGCGGAGGCGGACCCTAATACAGAACGGCTTCACAGCGGCGATGATGCCATCTTCTTGGGCGGTGTTCGCACAGGAGGCAACCGAATATCCGGCCTCCCCGGCGGGACACTCTGTATCGCACGCGCAGATGGTTCGGTTTACTGGTCTATGACAGAGACCGGCATTGAAATCAAAGGGAATGTCAAGATTATCGGCGACCTTACTACAACCGGCGGCACCGTCCGCCTTAACTGATTGGAGGGACTGAAACATGCCTCAAGCTGCCCGTCTGAATGACAGCATCCAGGGCACAACCGCAGGGGAGCACAGTGGGCATAGTCCGCCTCACCCGCCCCTCCCCATCACAGGAGAAATATCCGGTAACTGTTCCGGTGATGTTCTCATCAATGGTCGCCCCGCCGCCTATATCGGGAGCGTGACAACTGAGCTTGATGGGTGCTGCGGAAGTAGCCCTGGAGCGGTTGGAGCAGGAAGCTCAAGCGTATTTATCAACGGAATACCTGCTGCCCGCCAAGGCGATGCCTTGGCCGCTCACAATGGCACCGGAAGCATCTCCAGCGGCAGCGGAGATGTTCTGATCGGAGGCTGACCTATGGAAGAAAACTACACTTTGAAAATCGACCCTGAGAGCCGGGACATTGTTTTAGACGGAGACGGTATCCTGGAAACCATTAGTGGGGACGAAACATCCGCGCAGGCCGTCCGCCTAACGCTGGAGGTCTATCGGGGGGAGTTCCCCTTTGACCCCACCCACGGCACAGACTACGAAAAGATCATGGGTAAAAAAGCTCATGATCTGGATGAGGATGAGATACCAGAGGTTATCCGGGATGCGGTTTTCCAAGAACCGGCTGTTGCGGAGGTTGATGGTATCGACTATGAAATCTCTGGTCGGAGCCTGTCGGCGAGCATCACAGGCCGCTTTACCAGCGGCGCGCCCATTAGCATGGAGGTGAAGACACAGTGAACAACCAAGAATGGGGTGTGACGGAACGCGGTTTCCACCGCCCTACATACGTTGAGCTTCTGGACGCTACGGAGTACAAAGCGCGGGAGCTTTTCGGCAGTAAAGCAAATCTGACTGTTCGCTCTCCCCTGGGGGTATTCCTCCGCATATTTGCCTGGATGCTGAACATCCTGTTCAGCCTCATGGAGGATGTCTATAACAGCCGGTTTGTCGATACCGCCGTAGGCACCAGCCTTTACAATCTGGGAAAGGCAATCGGTCTGAGCCTGTTGCCAGCTCAAAAAGCGTCCGGCTATGTCGTCTTTACCGGCGCTGTGGGCACGCTTATACCTGTCGGCTTTCTGGTGCGGACTGTGGCTGGTCTCCAGTATGCGGTTCTGACAGAGGGGCGTATCGGAGAGGATGACACCATTACGCTGCCTGTCCAGGCTGTTGCCACTGGCCCGGACTATAACGTAGAAGCTGGCACCGTCAAGGAGATCACAAACCCGCTGGATGGAGTGGTGTCCTGTATCAATCTGGCGCCCATCGACGGAGGCCGGGGACGGGAGACGGATGAGGAGTTCCGGGACCGCTACGCCAAGTCTGTTGACTATGCGGGCGGTGTCAATGCAGATGCTATCGCTGGTGAAATCCTCCAGAATGTTGAGGCGGTGTCCTCCGCAATCTGTTATGAGAATGACACTGATGAGGTAAATGATCTGGGCCTCCCCCCTCATAGTGTCGAGGCTGTGGTCTATGGAGGTCTGGACACAGACATTGCAAAGGCGATATTTCGGCGCAAAGCCGCAGGCATCCAAACTCATGGCGATACCACCATTCCCGTCATCAGCAGCAGCGGTCAGCGGGTGGACATCAAATTCTCCAGACCGGCGACCGTCCCGGTATATGTGAAAATCACCAGTCTAAAGACCGACAAGGACTACCCCTACAACGGCGAAGACCTGATAAAAGCGGCTCTGGTGGAGTATATCGGAGGGGATGTTAAGGGCGGTCTCAAAATTGGGGCGGACGTTAAGTACATGGCACTCCCCGGAGTTATCCTGTCTGTCCCTGGTGTAGTGGATTTTGACCTTGAGATCAGCGCCACAGGGGCGGACTATGGGGAGGACAACATTTCCGTTGACACCAGAGAAAAAGCGGTTACAGATGAAAGCAAGGTGAGCATCGCATGAGTTATGGCTACCTTGCCCAAATGCTAGACTACCTCACCCGCGCCTATACCAGAGCCGACATCCGCAACAGCAAACGCGACCTCCCCCTGGAGACAAACATAGGCCGGTTGTTCGGAACCTTTGCGTGGGGCCTTGAGATCATCCAGGAGCACGGCGACCGCATCCGGCTATGGGATGACCTTGATAATGCCCAAGGCGTTGTACTCGACCGCTACGGGGCAAATTTCGGCGTTCAGCGCGGCGGGGCATCCGATGTACTGTACCGGCTTCTCATCAAGGTTAAGATGATTGCTCTGCTGTCGGGCGGTGACATCAACACCATCATCCAGGCAGCGGCAAATCTTTTCGATGTGCAGTTTACCGACATTGAACTGCAAGAGGTCTTCCCTGCGAAAGTCTGGCTCTATGTGGATGAAGCCATCCTGGATGAAGAACGTTTGGAGGCCGCCCCGCTGATTGCCGATCTGATGAAACGAATTGCGGCGGCGGGAGTAGGGGTTTACATATCCCTCCGCACATACCGTACCTACCGCATGACCCTCAGCATCAGCCGCGGCGCCGCCGTCGGAACGAAATTCACTATGCTCCCTACCGGGAATGACCGGTATCTCAAGACGCCCGTTTTCGTGGCCTCTATGGGCTTTATGCCCCCTACCATAACAGGAACCCCGTCGGATGTTTACGCGGCTCGTGAGGGCTGCCAGGACGTCACCGGCGGGGTTTTCTGCTGCACGCATATCAAGCCGAAGCGGATTGACTAAAGGAGGAAAAATCTATGGCAAATTTCAAAGACGGATGTTATAGCAGCAGCGCCGGTATTGCCCTGATTGCCAAAGTGTTGGCCGGCCGGTGCTCCATGCACTACACACGGGTTGCCGTTGGAAATGGCACTATCCCGGAGGACATGACCCCCAAGACGATGGGGGAACCTGCTGGCTATATCATGGACGGCATGATCGCCTCTGTCACGAATCCCATCGACGGTGAGTGTCAGGTGCAGGTACAGATCAACAGCTCCGATGTGGAGACCGGCTTTTTCGCCACAGGCATGGTGCTTTACGCGAGCGACCCCGACGATGGGGAGGTGCCCTTTACTTACCTTGTTCTGGAGGAGGAACCGGAATGGATTAGGCCGAAAAGCTCCGCTGTCGGGAAGCTGGCAACCTTTGACATCATCTCTGCGGTTGGCGACATTGACACCGTGACCGCTACCATTGACCCTAATTCCATTGTGACCGCCGCCGCTGTCCGGCAGATGATTGAAGACCACAACGAGGATGAGGGAGCCCACGGTGAGCTAATGGGCCAGATGAAAGATGTCCTCAAGGTAAAAGGTCTTCTGAAAGGTGACGGGAAAGGAGCTGTTTCCGAGGCCAAAGGTGGGGAGGACTACCAGAACGCTACCAAAAATCTCAGAGCAAGCACAGAAATGGCCTTAACGGACAGTGTACCGTTCTACTCCGCAACCGCCGCAGAGGACCGGAGAGTGAGCTTGCAGGCTCTCAAGGATGCCCTGGGCGTTCAGAGCCCGACGATCAATGTCATTACCTGCGCTGGAGCTGCGGTCACTTGCACCAAAGGAGAGACCGTAATAAACAGCGAGGGGCCTGGCGTGCTCAATATCCCCAGCATTGGCACATGGCTGGTAACTGCGACCCTGGGGGATAAGTCCGCCTCTGCCTCCGTGGAGGTCACGGGGGCGATGCAGTATAACGCTGACCTGATGCTTACATCCAGTATCGCCATCACGGCGGCGCCGACAAAGACCACATACCGCGTCGGCGAGGCTTTTGACCCTGCGGGACTAATCGTCCAGGCCACCTATGCGGATGGAACAGTAGAAAACGTGACCGGAGACTGCACATTCTCCCCGGCCACAATGGCGGCCAACACCACCGAAGTTACCATTACCTATGAGCGGGCCGGGGCCACCTTGACTAAGACGCAGAGCGTGACAATCCGTATTCTTACCGATGTTGCGGTGACAACAGCACCGCTAAAAACGAGCTATGTTCACGGGGAGAAATTCAATCCCGCTGGCATGATTGTGACTGCTACCTACAATGATAACAGCACAGAGGTTGTGACTGGGTGGACATATAGCCCCACCGGAACGCTGGCGTCGTCCGATACATCCGTTGCCATTTCCTACACCGAGGGCGGAATCACCAAGACTTGCAATCAGGCAATAACCGTTCAAAAGGTGCTATCCGACATCGTGATTTCTACGCCTCCGACGAAGACCTCTTATTTCGCCGGTGAGACGTTCAGCAGCGCCGGGATGGTCGTCAAAGCTACCTACACAGACGGAACATCCAGAAACGTGACCGGGTGGACGTGCAGTCCGACGGGAGCTCTGTCGGCCTCCAACAATTCTATTACGGTATCTTATACTGAGGGTGGAACCACCAAGACCTGCAACCAAGCGATTACTGTTACTGCGATCAGCAATACCCTCAACAGCAACAGCTGGGCAACGATTAAAGCCGTGTCTGATGCAGGCAAAGGCGCAAATTACTGGAGCGTCGGGGACACGAAGAATATTCGGATGAACGGCTCTGTTGGTAATTTCAGCTTCTCCAACCTGTCTATTGACGCTTTTATTTTAGGCTTCAATCATAACGCCAATCGGGAGGGCGGCAACCGCATCCACTTCCAGTTGGGCAAGATCGGCGGCGACCTGGTGGGCCTCTGTGATAACCAGTACGGCAACGAGCAAACGTCCAACGGCTACTTCAATATGAACACCAGCCGGAGTAATAGCGGTGGGTGGAACAGCAGCAACATGAGAGGGAATATCCTGGGCAACAATAGCACCCCCACAAATCCACGGTCTGGCTCAATGCTGGCAGCCCTCCCCTCTGATCTGCGGGCTGTGATGAAGCCGGTGACAAAGTACACGGACAACACAGCCGGTGGAACCAACGTCGCCAGCAACGTGACTGGTACGACTGATTATCTGTTTCTGCTAGCCGAGTTTGAGGTATTTGGAACACGCTACTACGCTAATAGTGCTGAGCAGACGTATCAGGTACAGTATGATTACTATAAGGCAGGTAACAGCAGGGCCGCCAAGAGGCATAGCGCTACCGGAACGGCCGTGTGGTGGTGGCTCCGTTCCCCCTCCTGTAGCGGCAACTATCGTTTCTGTTATGTCTCCGCGGACGGCACCTACTCCCACACCACTGCTTCCTGGTCTGCGGCCTTGCTGCCCGGCTTTGCTGTCTAA
>OFFI01001218.1_pt1 | contig 14441 bp, 10 predicted proteins | sample 1521351 | NCBI WGS metagenome assembly OFFI01 (sample SAMEA3504119, study PRJEB24116) | mouse gut metagenome | biome: mouse gut; feature: mouse-associated habitat; material: faeces | place: Denmark | collected 2011
GCGGAAGCCTCAGCATTCGGCATAATGCTCCCCGAGGGGGGCATAAAGGCGGATATGGCTGCTGTCGTCGCTCGTAAAAACGCTATTGTCGACCAACTGCGTGAGGGTGTTTCAATGGTTGTGGCCAATGCTGAAACATTGCATGGTGAGGCCAGTTTTGTATCTTCACACGAAATCTCGGTAGGCGGTTCGGTGTATTCGGCCCCTAAAATCGTTATCGCTTCCGGCTCGGAGGCTGCACGCCTTCCCATTCCCGGAGCCGAACTGGCTGTCACCTCGACCGAACTGCTCGATGCCACGGCACTTCCTGAGTCTCTTGCCATTATCGGTGGAGGTGTAATCGGGATGGAATTCGCCTCGGTGTTTTCGGCTTTGGGTTCGGAGGTCACAGTGATAGAATATTGCAAGGAAATCCTGCCGCCGTTCGACAAGGATATAGCGAAACGTTTGCGCACCACCCTGCAACGCCGTGGGGTGAAATTCCACCTTTCGGCCGAAGTCATGTCGGTGGAGCCGACCCACGGGGTGTTGAAGCAGGTCAATTTCTCCGCTAAAGGGAAAGTGCAGGGCGTCGAAGCCGAGACTGTGCTGATGGCTGTCGGTCGCCGGGCAGTTATCCCTCACGGTGCACCCGAAGCCGGATTCGACATCGGTCGCCGGGGGTTCACTGTCGATTCCCGTTTCGAAACCAATATTCCGGGCGTGTTCGCTGTGGGCGATTGCAACGGCATATGCCAGTTGGCACATGCCGCATCTGCGCAGGCAGCCGTTGTCATGGGTGAGGAAATGGATATTTCCGTAATCCCGTCGGCTGTGTTTACCGTGCCGGAATGCGGTATGGTGGGACTGACCGAGGAGCAGTGCAAGGAGCAGGGAATCGGATATTCTGTCGGAAAGTCGTTTTTCCGGGCCAACGGTAAGGCCATGACTATGGGTGAAACCGACGGTATGGTAAAAATAATAACCGACAATTCCTCAGGGCTGATTATAGGTTGTCATATCTGCGGCCCGCATGCCGCCGACCTCACAGCCGAAGCCGCGCTGGCTATGTCGGCCCGCATCCCGGCAAAGGCCGTTACAGCAACCATCCACTCGCATCCGTCGTTGTCGGAAGCGTTACAGGCTGCCCTTAGGGGTTTGTAGCCCGGTAGTGCCAATTTGAAAGATTATGTCACGTCCGCGCCGATAGTGTTCGTTATTGGCGCGGACGTGAATATATTGTTATATGGCTTCGGTTCAACGGGTTAGCTTTACGGTGTGAGATGTGCCGTCGGCCAATCTGATGCAAGCCATGATTACAGGGGCGTTCCATGCCGCCATGTTCACTATGGCGTTGGTGCCGTTGACCATACATGGCAGTTGGAACATGCGTCCTTGCATGTCGTAGAAACTGACTGCCTCAATTGCAGCAGTGGATTCTATAATCAGATTGTCATGTCCGAAGCGTATTTTAATGGCATCAGCCGGTTCGTTAAGGCTGGTTAAGGGGGCATCGACATCCACGCTGCCGCCGGAACGTATGTCAAACTCCATCCATTGCGGGGTGTCGCGATATTCGTCGGCCAACGGTCGGGGCACAACCAGGATGACGTCGGATTGGTGTACCCCGCGCCACACATCCGCCCCAAGTGCCGGTATGGTTTCCAATGCCTCGGCCGAGATGTGCTGTAGATTGCCCCAGTCAGCCATGGCACCGTCACCGATATATTCCAATGTAGGGGGGAGCACGATAGCCGTTGCATTTTGCCATTGTGCAAGGGCATAAGCCCCTATGGAATCTATCCGTGTTGCGGCAATAACATCCTTATCGGAGGCATCGATGCCCTTGAATGCGAAATTCCCAATCTTTTCCACTGATGCGGGGAGGCATCCCGGATCAAGTGTTACGTCGTTGAAAAACGCCCCGGCGCAGATTTCAGTAACTGCACTTCCCAACATTACCTCGGCAAGCGCGGGCGTGTTGGCAAACGCCCACCCTCCTATGCGGGTAAGGATGCCGCAATGCGACATATCCGCCCGCTCCAAGCCGGTGGCGTAGAATGCCCGTGCGCCTATTTCGGTCAATTCTGTAGGAAAAACAAACTGTCGTAGCTCGCGGCATCCGGCAAACGCGCTTTCACCAATCCTGTTAAATCCCCCCTTGTGGGAAATCGTGGCAAGTTTTTCACATTCACTGAACGCCCCGTCGGGAATATCGTCCAACTGTGAATCTATTATTACGTTTCGGAGCAACCGGCACCCTTTGAAAACATTCTCCCCGATTTCTATAACGCCGGCAGGAATGGTTGCTGATTCAAGCTGGCGGCAGTTCCCGAATGCGGATATGCCGATATGGGTGACCCCTTTCGGAATTGTCAGCGATTTTATTCCCGAGCCTCCCAAAGCCCCGTCGGCAATCGCCTTCAGATTTCGGGGCAACACAATGTTTTCAAGGGCATGGCACATCAATGCGCATTCCGGCAAGACGTCGGCGTGGTGAGAAGTCCGCCCGGTAAATGTCGGTGCGCCTTCATATGCCGCTATTGCGGCATCACTTAAATCCAGAGTTTCCAGGCTGGGCATTTCAGAGGCGATGAATTCGAAATCACGTACATCGACTGACCCTGTAACAGTCAGTTTCTGCACATTGGCCGCATTCCCGACTTTTTCGTGTAGAAGTCCGGGCGAGGTTTCCACCTCCAATGCGGCTATGCCTGGTGCGCAGGTTGCCCACACCAGAAAGAGAAAGGCAGATATATATTTGGTAAGTTTCAAGGTATAACGAATCAAAAGTCTATGCAAATTTACTAAAACAGCCATTGATATGCAACCGGTTAAGAGATGGTAAAACCCTTTCGGGCAAGGCAATAATAGCCGATGTGGCAACGTTATCCCTATGATTATGAAAAACCTGCGAAACATATTCAAACTGATTGCCCTGCTGGTTGTCCCGGTTTTGGCTTTCAGCTCATGCATAGAGGATTCGATGAGTTCTTCGCCGTCGGACCAACCCACATTCTCGACCGACACCGTACGGTTGGGCAACCTTTTCACGCTTGATGCATCCCCGACAAAGAGTTTCATCGTATATAACCGTCATGACAAGGGTATCAATATAAGCCGTATCGGTTTTGCCGATGACCAGGGGAATCATTTCCGTATGAATGTCGACGGCCTTAGCGGCAGGGAATTCCACAATGTCGAAATCCGTGCCAAAGACTCTATTTATGTGTTTGTTGAAGCCACGTTGCCCGAAAACGGGCGCAACATGGCGGTCGACCTGCTTGCACACATAGAGTTTCAGACAAACGGCGTAAGCAACAAACTCCCCGTGAAAGCCACCGGGCGTGATGTTACACGTTTGAGGGGTAACACCCGTTATGATTCCGATACGCGCCTTTCTGCCGATAAGCCCTATCAGGTGTTCGACAGCCTTGTGGTCGAGGAGGGGGTAACCCTGACCATCCCTGCCGGGGCTGAACTTTTCTTCCACGATGATGCACGCATAGTGGTTCATGGAACACTCAACGTAGAGGGAACTGCCGAGGCTGCTGTTTCAATGACCGGCGACCGTTTCGGATTCGTGGCAGCATCCATACCCTATGAAATTATGTCGGGGCAGTGGAGGGGTATAGAATTTACTCCGACTTCACGGGCAAATAACATCTCTCATGCCACCATCCGCAACTCCGCCGAAGGTTTGCGTCTTGACCATGTGCAATCGGATGACGCCGCTCCGGCACTGCGTATTATAAACTCACAGGTGCGTAACACCAAAGGCTACGTTATCGAGGCAATACACAGCAATGTCGAGGCAGCAGGTTGCGAACTTACCGATGCATCCATGGGGATTGTGTGCCTTACGGGTGGAAATCACCTGTTCAATCATTGCACATTCGCCAATTATTACCTGTTTACCGCCCTCGGAGGCCCAGCCGTGCAGTTCGTCCATGTAAATGCTGATGATGCCGTTGAAGGCGACGATGCCGCATTGCCATATGTTTCCGCTTTGATAAGCAATTCGATCATTTATGGCAACGGCTCCGAACTTTCACATGGCGAGCTGGATGAAACAGACATATACCTGCAAAATTGCCTGTTGAAATCATCGGGTGAGAACGATGAGCATTTTATTGACTGCCTGTGGGATAAAGACCCGCTCTATTTCACTGACAGGGAAGCATATCTGTTTGACTACCGGCTGCATGACGACTCGCCCGCCTTCGGTGCCGGTAATCCCTCGCTCACCCTTCCTGCTACCGCCAGCGATGCTTTCGGAACACCCCGCGACCTCACGGCACCCGCACTCGGCGCCTACGAGCGCCAACCTGAATAGACCTCGTCCCCTCAATAGCCAGGTGGTCAGATAGATGACCGGGAGCTCTTAAAAAATATGGCAATATTTCACATTTATGTGAAATGGTTTTCGTATATTTGCATTGTAACCATAAATGCCATAATAAATATGAGCGAAGTTGAACTTGTTTTGGTCAATGACACTGACAAATGTACTATATATACGATTCAGTTTGCAGCAGAATCTGAGACGGAATACGAACGATTCTACTCCAAATTCATAGAAGATGCGCATCTGAACCGGGATTTGCTACGCATTGTTCAACTCGTAGATAGGATTGCTGACGAGGGCGCGTTGGAACGTTTCTTCCGGCCTGAGGGCAAAATGCGTGATTCTGTAGTAGCTTTGCCTGTGCTTCGTTCAAAGCTACGGCTTTATTGTTTGCGCCTTTCTGACAAAATCCTTATTCTTGGTAATGGAGGGGTCAAGAATTCGCGTACTTATGAAGAGGATGACTCTCTGCGCGGATATGTTCTTACTCTTCAGAAGTTTGAGGAGTTGTTAAAAGAGGGTCAAAGAGAAGGTACTGTGACAATTACCTTACAATCAATAGAAACCGATAAAAAATTTGAACTATGAAAGATATAAGGAACAGATACAGGGAGATGGTGACGCGGGTTCCTCAAGAAATGAAAGAGGAAATAAATCTATCCTTTGCAATTTCCAACAAGATAGATGCACTTATGCAGGAACGCGGTCTTTCGAAAAAAGAGTTTGCCGACCAACTAGGCAAGCGGCCAAGTGAGATAACCAGATGGCTCAGCGGGCAGCATAATTTCACGGTATCGACACTTGCCATGTTGTCGGCTTTCTTCGGCAAATCAATAATATCAGTCTGAATTATATTGATGAATATGCAGGTGTAAAGAAGTCCGCTCCAATCAATGGTTGAATAATACGTGAGAAGTTATAGATAACTCAAATTTAGCCGTGATATTTTGGGTCGCTTTGTCCGAAATACGTGTATGTTTTTCGGTGTTACGAGATATTTAGAGGAATATATTGTATATATCAATATATGTGGTTCAGGTTTTTCCAAATGGCGGCGGCGGCGGTTTCGGCGGCGGTTGATTCCCCGAGGCGTCCGCGCATACGTGCGTAGCCGTGCAGCATCTCGTCGCGTCCGGGGGTTCCGGGCAGAATCTTTTCAAGCTCATATGCCACATTGTCGGGATTGCACATATGCATCAGCATTTCCGGCACAATCTCTTTCCCGGCGATAAGGTTGGGTAATGACACGAACGGGCATTTTATGACGTGCTTCATGATGTTGTAGAACGCCTTCGACCCGTTGCCTCGATAACAAACCACCTGCGGTGTGCCGAGCAGGGCGGTTTCCAGTGTGGCCGTACCTGAGGTTACCAACGCACATGCCGAATTCCTGACCAGCTCGAAGGTGGCATCGGTAACCACAGGGAAATCAGAATAGTTGCAATAGATGCCGGTGTCGATGCCAGGAGCTCCTGCAATGACCGGCTGTAGCTGGGGGAATCGGCGTGCGACGTCGGCCATTACAGGCAGGTTGTTGCGTATTTCGCCCATGCGGCTGCCGGGAACCAATGCCAGTAACGGCTTCCCTGCATACAGTCCCCAACGCTCCGTGAATTTATCTTTGCCTGGCAATGCGGCCTCACGGGCATCGACCTCTTCGACCGAAGGGTTGCCGACATACTCTACCGCCATTGAGTGCCTGCCATAAAATTCTACCTCGAACGGCAGAATCGACAACACCTTCCGGCAATAGCGCCTTATATCTTTTACGCGCCATTCCTTCCATGCCCATATTTTAGGGGAAATATAGTAATAAACCGGTATCCCCAGGTTATAGGCATGCTTTGCGAGCTTTAGATTGAAGCTGGGATAATCAATCAGCACTACCGCGTCGGGATGCCAACTGCTTATCTCCCTCCTGGCTGTTTTGAGGTTGCCGAGCACCTTCCCAAGATTACGCAACACCTCGCTGAATCCCATATATGCCATTTCGCGGTAGTGAATCAGCGGTTCCTGTCCGGCTGCCCCGGCCATACTGTCCCCCCCAAGGAAACGGAACTCCGCCCTGTTATCCAAACTTTTCAGCGCTTCTATTAACGGAGCCCCGTGCATATCGCCTGAAGCTTCACCCGCAGATATAAAATATCTCATATAAGAATCGTAATTATGACACACCTTCCCATAAATAAGTCATAAAATTATCACGTAGACTGTTACTTGGCAACTTTATAATCCCGATGGAAATATAAAATAATTTTACGACTTATTTATTTAAAACAAAGATACTACAAAGAATCCGATAGCATTGCAAAAGCCACGCACTTTCCGATAAAATCGCGTAGGTTTTCAACAAACCACGGTGAAGTCAGGATTCAGTCACCGTTTCACAATTCATAATTAACATTTGGAATCGCCATATTTTCTATTGCCGGATAATGTGATGATAACGATTTTAGATTATCTTTGCACTTCAAATTGTTGAACTTTCGGTTAACCATTCATCTATCATAAATCTATAATCATAACACCCGATATGAAGAAACTTATCGCCGTCATGATGCTATGCATCGCATTCGCAGGCTTTTTACCGGCAGGTGCGCAATCGCGCGGTGACCAGCTGATGAAGCAGGCGCAGACAAGCCTGGATAATAAGGAATATGTCAAGGCACGTTATTGTTTCCTCCAGGCGTACAATGCTTTTGCAGCGCGTTCCCAGACTGATAAAGCTGTGGTATGTGCGGTCAACACGGCGGCGCTTTATCATCGCGAGGGGTATTACAAAGAGGCGTTCGAAGTGCTTTCGCGTCTTGACGGGATTCTTTCCGATGCCGAAACCGCATCGTCCAAACCTAGGCCGGAATTGCACTACCCGATACATAAGGAGCGCATGCTGATGTACACGAAGCTGAAAAATGCCGCCCGTGTCCGCGAACAGATAGAGTATATGGAGGGTGCCGCAAAGGCTTCCAAAAACGATTCCCTGGCCACCGACCTGCTTTATCAGAAAGCTAATAGTTTCTATACCCTCGGCCTTCCCAGGGAGGGTGATGCGGCTTTCAACCGGCTGGTGGAGCAATCGAAGGCGACTGATGATTATTCCCTTGTCGACAAATGCTACCGCAGCCTCATCGGTATGGCCACGCGTGCCAACAATGCCGCATTGCTTGCCCGCACCTATGATAAATACAATGTGTGGACCGATTCTGTGAAAGCCGTACAGGCCAAGAAGGAATATGCCGGTTTGCAGGCCAAATATGACGAAAGCCTGCAGACCATCGAAGAAAAAGACAGCACTATAAACGGTAAGCAATACATCATAGTGGCCTTGTGCGTGCTGGCTGCAATCCTGGTGGGGGCATTGGTGTTCCTAGGGATAATGCTTTTGCGCTACATGGTGCTGACGCGCAACCAAAAACAGGCCATTGCCACCGCTAACGAGCATAACAAGCTGAAAACCGAGTTTATCCACAACATCTCGGCCCAGATGAAACCGACGCTCGACACACTCGACCAAAAGCTGCCTGCGGTGAAGGCGCTTAAGGATTTTTCCGCCCATATCCAGGAACTTTCCGATCTTGAAAGCACCCTTACCGACCCGGTAGAGACAGAGGATGTGAACATGCAGGCATTCACGGCGGAAGTGCTCGACCAACTCGGAATGTCGGGGCGTGAGAACGTTACGGTGGATGTGCCTAAGCTTACGGTCAAAATCAACCGCGAGCAGGTGGCATTGGTGCTAGGGCATCTGTTGAGAAATGCCGAATACCATACGCCGAAAGACGGCCGAATATCGATTGAATTCAAGAAACGCGGCCCGCACACATACCAGTACATTATCACCGATACAGGTGCCGGTATCCCGGAAGAGGAGCGCGAACAGATTTTCAAACCGTTCACCCGTGTGCGCAACCTTGCCGAGGGTGACGGCCTCGGCCTGCCCATCTGTGCCCTGCGTGCAGCCGGTATGAACGGCAGGCTTACCCTCGACAGCACATATACCAAAGGCGCCCGCTTCGTTTTGGAGCTGAAACCGTGAAGAGGGCGTGTCGGCCAAGGCTGATAAGGCAATGTCAGGGATGGGAGTTTGACTTCTGTCCCTGATTTTTTTGCTGGTCGGGGGCAAAATTTGCGGGAAAGAATATATTATATCCCAAGTTTTACTAATTTTGCACCATAATTCGAGAAAATGACTACATTACAGACAATTCAACAAACATTGGCTCCGGAACTCAGGTTGCTGAATGAACGCATTCAGGCAACGCTTGATTCACCCAATGCATTGATGAACAGTGTGGTGCATAACTATCTCGAAAAAAAAGGGAAGCAGATACGGCCTATTCTCGTGATGCTGAGTGCCAAATTGCTCGGCGATGTCAACGACCGGGTGATTGCCGGCGCGGTGGCAGTGGAGCTTTTGCACAATGCCTCGCTGATACATGACGATGTTGTTGACGATACGCTGACCCGTCGAGGGTCGCTGACCATCAACGGCGCATGGGATAATCATCTGGCCGTGCTGGTGGGCGACTTTTTCCTTTCAAATGCATTGTTGCAGGGGGTGGATACGGGTGATATACGCATTGTCCGTTCGATTTCCGACCTCGGAAGGTTGCTTTCGATAGGGGAACTTGACCAGATTTACAATGCCCGCTACAACCATCTTGACGAGGAGGCTTATTTCAACATCATCTATCGCAAGACCGCGTCGCTCTTTGTGTCGTGCGTAGAGGTGGGGGCATACGGTGTAGGGGTGGATGACGACCGCCTGGACACGCTTAGGGAATTTGCGCGTCTGCTGGGATTGTGCTTCCAGATCAAGGACGACATATTCGACTACTTTTCCGATGAGAAAATCGGGAAGCCTACAGGCAACGACCTGCGGGAGGGAAAAGTGACCCTGCCGTTGCTGCATGTGCTCGAGGATGAATCCAATCCCGAACACTCCAGGATGGTGGAACTGGTAAGGAAAGAGGCGCTGGAGCCGTCGGAGATAGACACCCTGATACGCTTCGCCCTTGAAGGGGGCGGGGTGGATTATGCATATGCCACTATGAAGTGCCTGCGCGATGAAGCGGCGGCCTTGATGGGGCGTTTCCCGGATTCGGATGTGCGCGATGCCTTCCTTTCGCTTATCGACTTCATTATCACAAGGGAAAGCTGATCCGGGAAGTCGAAACCTCACAGTTGTTCATATGCAGGCGTTACAGGCAGGAAAAAATCAGTTTTACCCGCATGCAGGTTTGCTTGTTTCGACAAATTGGTTTATTTTTGCGTTATAATTTGAGACCGTTTGATCCGACTTCGGCGGTTTCGTTAACAGAGGGAAACGTTTTAACATACTCCATACATAACTAAATTAATTAATCTGTTGTTTTAAAGGCATGTAACCTTAGCTTGCCGAGAGGCGGCGAAGTATGAGGCTATCAACTGACGATAACCTCTAAGGCGCAAAAGCACAGCAAACACTCTATTTTTAATCATGGAAGCTAACGAAGCTAAAAAACCAAAACGTCCGAGAATCGGTCAGCCGATGGGTCTCGGTGACAACCAGAATCATGGCCCGGAAAGCCATTACGAGAATTCATTCAATCCAAACGGTAATGTAGAAAATACACCTGCCGACGGAGAACGCCATGAAGGATTCCAGCATGACCGTCCCTATCAGCCGCGCAACAACTATAACCGCCCGCAGGGAGGTTACCAGCAGCGCCCCGGCGGTTACAACCGTCCGCAGGGAGGTTACCAGCCCCGTAACAACTACGGCCAGCAGGGCGGTTACCAGCAGCGTCCCGGCGGTTACAACCGTCCGAACCAGCAGGGCGGTTACCAGCCGCGCAACAACTACGGCCAGCAGGGTGGTTACAATAACCAGCAGGGCGGCTATATGAACAACAACCGCCGTCCCAACGGGCCTGGCAACCGTTTCCAGAAAGGCCCCATCCGTCAGGGCAAGAGCTTTACCCCGCGCCCCAAGCGCATAGAATATGAGTTGCCGCTCCCCGATCCGGATGAAAAAATCCGCTTGAACAAGTTCATGGCAAACGCCGGGCTTTGCTCACGTCGTGAAGCCGACGAATTCATCCAGCAGGGTCTGGTGAAGGTCAACGGGCAGGTAGTGACCGAACTCGGTACAAAGATTTCGCACGACGATACTGTGGAATACGATGAAAAGGTTGTTGCACTCGAAAGCAAGTGCTATATCCTTCTTAACAAGCCGAAAGACTGCGTCACCACCTCCGACGACCCCAACGGCCGCACAACCGTGCTCGACCTCGTGAAGGGTGCATGCAATGAACGCATCTACCCTGTAGGGCGTCTTGACCGCAACACCACAGGTGTGCTGCTGCTTACCAACGACGGTGACCTTGCCTCGAAGCTTACACATCCCAAATATGTGAAGAAGAAAATCTATCACGTATGGACTGACAAGGATATCGCCGAAGAGGATATGCAGCGTATCGCCGACGGTATCGAGCTTGAGGACGGCCCTATCCACGCCGATGCAATCTCCTATGCTACGGAAACCGACCGCAACCAGGCCGGAATCGAGATTCATTCGGGGCGTAACCGCATTGTGCGCCGTATCTTCGAGTCGCTCGGCTACCATGTGACCAAGCTCGACCGCGTATATTTCGCAGGGCTTACCAAGAAGAACCTGCCCCGTGGCCGCTGGCGTTATCTGACCCAGGAGGAGGTGAACTTCCTCAAAATGGGTTCTTTCGAATAAAACATACACATATGCAGATATGAAACGTACGAAAATCGCCGAGCTTTATGCTTCGGCTGAAAGCCATATAGGCAAGGAAGTGTGCGTGAAAGGGTGGGTGCGCACCCACCGTGGTAACAAATATGTCCAGTTCGTCGCCCTTAACGACGGCAGCACCATCAAGAACCTCCAGGTGGTGTTCGACATGAACAATTTTACTGACGAACAGCTCAAACCACTCACCACAGGCTCTGCAATGAGTGTTACCGGGCTTTTGGTGGAGAGCCAGGGCAAAGGGCAGTCAATTGAAATCCAGGCTCGCGAGCTTGAAATATACGGCACTGCCGACCCTGAGGCATATCCCTTGCAGAAAAAAGGCCATTCGCTTGAATTCCTGCGTGAGATAGCCCACCTGCGTCCGCGCACCAACACCTTCTCAGCCGTGCTGCGTGTGCGTTCAACGCTGGCTTTTGCCATCCACCGTTATTTCCAGGAACGGGGTTTCTATTATCTGAACACCCCTCTCATCACTGCCAGCGACTGCGAAGGGGCCGGGGCGATGTTCCAGGTAACTACATTGCCGCTCAACGAGTTGCCGCGCACTGAAGAGGGCGGGGTGGATTATTCGTGCGATTTCTTCGGCAAGCCGACGGCACTCACCGTGTCGGGGCAGCTTGAAGGGGAACTCGGTGCGACAGCCCTTGGCGCGATTTACACCTTCGGCCCTACTTTCCGTGCCGAAAATTCCAACACCCCGCGTCACCTCGCGGAGTTTTGGATGATTGAACCCGAAGTGTCGTTTATCGACATCAACGAGAACATGGATCTTGCCGAGGATTTCCTGAAATACTGCATCCGCTATGCCCTCGACCACTGCCGCGACGATATCGAGTTCCTTGCCGAACACTATGACAAGGAGTTGGTGTCGCGTCTGGAATCGGTGCTTAACGGCGAATTTGTGCGCCTGAGCTACACCGAGGCTATCGATATATTGATGCAGTCGGGTCACAAGTTCGAATTCCCGGTGAAATGGGGCGTCGACCTCCAGAGCGAGCATGAGCGCTTCCTGGTTGAAAAGCATTTCAAGCGTCCTGTAATCCTTACGGGTTATCCCAAGGAAATCAAGGCGTTCTATATGAAGCTTAACGATGACGGGAAGACCGTGCGTGCCATGGATGTGCTTTTCCCTGCTATCGGCGAGATTATCGGCGGATCCGAGCGTGAGGAAAACTACGACAAGCTGATTGGCCGCATCGAGGAGATGAATATCCCGATGAAGGATATGTGGTGGTATCTTGACACGCGCCGTTTCGGCACCGTGCCTCATTCGGGCTTCGGTCTTGGTTTCGAACGCCTGGTGCTGTTTGTTACAGGTATGACCAACATCCGTGACGTGATACCGTTCCCACGCACTCCGAAATCTGCCGAATTCTAATCCTGCATACAGTTGGGTCTAAAGACCATCTGTAATATCTAAACAGCCTCCATGATTGTGAAAACCGCAATCATGGAGGCTTGTCTGTATAAGATGTTTTTTAGTCGGGTAGATTTTTCAAAATGAGGCTTATCTGTCAATGAAAAACGTGAGCCATAGGGGCTGAGGCATTCAGGCCTCCCATGGCTCACGTTGTGTGCGGTTGCGCGGTTAATGCAATTTATAAATCTTCCTCGAGGGAGAAGTCGTCATCCTCGTCAAGGTCGTCAAGGTCGAGATCGAGTGTGGCATCGTCATCATCGGGTTCCGATTGCTTTGATGCAGAGGGTGCGTCGTTGTCGGAATCCTCGTCATCGTCCTTTGCTTTCCCCTTTTTTGTTTTCGATTTGCCTGATGTCTGTGGTGCTGATTGCAGGGCTTCCATAATCTTCGCTTCCAGTTCTTCGGCAAGCTCAGGGTTGTCGAGTATGACCTGTTTGGCGGCATCACGACCCTGGGCTAGCTTGGATCCGTTGTAGCTGAACCATGAGCCGCTTTTTTGGATGATGTCGTATTCCACTCCTAAATCGACTATTTCACCGGCTTTCGAGATTCCTTCGCCGAACATGATGTCGAACTCGCAGCGTTTGAATGGTGGGGCAACCTTGTTTTTTACCACCTTGATTTTGGCGTGTTTACCGAACACGTTGTCACCGTCCTTGATAGAGTTGCCCGGACGTATGTCGACACGCACCGAGGCGTAGAATTTGAGTGCGTTACCGCCGGTAGTGGTTTCCGACGGGCCGAACATTACGCCGATTTTCTCGCGCAGCTGGTTGATGAATATGCACACCGTGTTGGTGCGTGAGATTGTTCCGGTGAGCTTTCTCATGGCTTGCGACATGAGGCGTGCCTGGAGGCCAACGTTTCGGTCGCCCATATCACCTTCGATTTCGCTTTTGGGTGTCAGTGCCGCCACAGAGTCGACCACGAGGATGTCGATTGCAGCCGAGCGTATCAGCTGTTCTGCAATTTCGAGCGCCTGCTCGCCGTTGTCGGGCTGTGCTATAAGGAGGTTTGTCACGTCGACACCCAGTTTTTCGGCATAGAAGCGGTCGAATGCATGTTCGGCGTCAATCATGGCTGCTATGCCGCCCTTCTTTTGTGCTTCTGCGATGGCATGCAGCGCGAGGGTGGTCTTGCCTGATGATTCCGGGCCGTAAATCTCGATAATACGTCCTTTGGGATATCCACCTACGCCCAGTGCATAGTTAAGCCCTATGGAACCGGATGGAATCACATCCACTTTCTCTACGGCTTCGTCGCCGAGCTTCATTATCGCACCGCGCCCATAGTTCTTCTCGATGTTGCTCAGGGCCTGGGTCAGTGCGTTGGCCTTAGCCTGCTTGGGGTCGACGTTTTTGTCGATTTTCTTGATCGGGGCTTTTTTCCCCTTTGCGGGTTTTTCCATATCCGTTATATCGTTTTTATTTGTTTTCGTTTGAGTCCTGTTGTTATATAATGCAAAGTTAGTGCCTTGATGGGCAAATATGTTTCACGGGCAGCTTAAAATTGCATAATGCGGCTCTTTGGTTGTCGTTTAGTCCGAATAAGCCGGTGTTGCCTTTGCCTTCAATCGGCCAGTTATGTTCACTTTCCTACAAAGATACTAATTTGCAATTATCCCGGACGAGTGTGGTATTTATTATTTTGAGTTTTTAAGACAGCTGCATGCTATATGGCAGGTTGCTGTGCTGATTGCTGCCGTTTTTTTGTATTGATGATATTGGGAATTGGACAAAGATATTAAGCAATGTTAAACAGATGGATTGACACTGTGATATAATGCACGGATTATTAGTGTGTTATGATATGAATGGGTATTCTATATATTTTTTTTGATTTTGGGGCGAACCTTTTCAGGCGGGGTGCGTTTTAATAGTACATAGCAAAATTACTTTTTCCATTGCAAGAAATGTGATAATGATTGGTTT
>OFFI01001220.1_pt1 | contig 14417 bp, 12 predicted proteins | sample 1521351 | NCBI WGS metagenome assembly OFFI01 (sample SAMEA3504119, study PRJEB24116) | mouse gut metagenome | biome: mouse gut; feature: mouse-associated habitat; material: faeces | place: Denmark | collected 2011
ATCCTAGTACAATGTTTCTTTGATAACCATATACTTTTTTCTTCCATTTTTTTATAAAATATGCAATAATATCTTAACAGGAATTGGTTCAAATTGGAGGGAATATTATGCGTGGTTTTCAAGCTGCTTCTTTTACTTTGTCTGATAGGGCAGAAACAATATTAAAAAATTTCAGCACCAGCTATTCCCTGCCATCATGTATTGTGACCCGATCCAAAATTATATTGATGGCCGCGGAGGAGAAAAACAATACCCAGATCGCAGAAGCGCTTGGAACCACCTATTCGACTGTCAGCATATGGCGGAATCGTTTTTATAACAACATAGACCTTATTGCCCAGACGGAGGAGTATGACGGACCGGATGGTGATAAAAAGCTGTCTGATGTCATAAAGTCTGTGCTTTCAGATAAACAAAGACCCGGAAAAGAGCCTGTATTCACCCCGGAACAGATCATGCTCATCAATGAACTGGCGTGTAAAAACCCAAAAGACTTTGGCTATGAGCTGAGCTGCTGGAATCTTGCATCCCTTGCGAAAGAAGCTGTCAGGCAGGGTATCGTGGGATCCATTTCTGTCGCAAGTGTACAGAGGTTCCTTAAATTTGCGGGTATCGCACCATGGAAAAACCGTTACTGGCTCAACTCCCCGGAAAAGCACGATAACCCGGAATCCTTTAAAAAAAATTGAAACAATCTGCGGCATCTATCTTCAGGCTTCGGAACTTGCCGAATGCGGTACGGAAGTATATTCCACAGATGAAATGACCGGGATCCAGGCATTGGAGCGCAAATATCCGGACAAGCCGGTACGCCCGGGCAGCCCGGCGCTGCATGAGTTTGAATACATCCGTCATGGCACTATAAGTCTGATCACATTCCTGCGTGTTGCAGATGGCAGGATCCAGTCACCGTATCTGAACAGCACACGAAATGAGGAAGATTTCTGCAATGCTGTGGGGCAGCTTATATCAGAGGATGCAGATAAAAACTATATCATTATCTGTGATGGTCTTAATACCCATAAATCCGAAGGACTTGTAAAGTTGGTTGCACAGAAATGTTCCATTACGGTTGATCTTGGTATTAAGGGAAAGAAAGGCATACTGGAGAGCATGAAAAGCAGGGAAACTTTCCTTATGGATGAAAGCCACAGGATTCGTTTTGTATATACGCCGAAGCACAGTTCCTGGGTGAACCAGATAGAAATCTGGTTTGGTATCATCAATCGGAAGCTTTTGAAAAAAGGCAGCTATAAATCCGTAGAGGAAATGGCTCAAAGCATCCTTAATTTTATTAAACAATACAATTTAACAGCCAAAGCATTTAACTGGAAATATGCTGGTTAAAAACAGCCTTGATAGTATATGAGCATCAAAAAAACGCTGTACTAGTACAGCATTGCTTAAATATCAGTGATTAAATTGCTAATGGTATACCGGCATATGTCCACTTAAATGGATGTGCCGTAAGATTGTATTGTTCAATAAAGCGCAGGATGCTTGCTTCCAGTTCTGCTATTGACAGGTAGCTTTTCCGCTTCAGCAGCTTCCGGTTAATGATGCCAAACCATATCTCAATCTGGTTCATCCAGGAACTGTGTTTCGGAGTATAGACAAAGCGGATCCGGTGGGAAGGGTCATGCAGGAAATCCGCCCGGCTTTCCATACTTTTAAGGATACCTGTTTTCCCTTTTTTGCCCAGTTCCACGCCAGGGGCACAGGCTTCTGCCACAAAGCGCACAAGGGCTTCTGATTTGTGGGTGTTCAGGCCATCGCATATAAATGTCCACGGGGCTTGCGGGTCTGTCCCTGTCAATGCTTTTACGGCTTCCACAAAATCATCTTCTGTGCGTGTGGAGTTTAGATACGGCATTTCCATACGGCCTGTCGCAACATCAAAGAATCCGATGAGGCTGGTCGTGCCATGGCGGATATACTCAAACTCCATTTTGGCGCACTGGCCGGGTAATGGGAGCTTATCGGGATATTTATGTTCCAACGCCTGTACCCCGGTCATTTCATCCGTGGAAACAATGTGCGCGCCTTCCCGGCTTTGTTCCCGGGCACTCTGGTAGAGGCCGCAGATTTCGTTTACTTTCCGCGCAAAAGATTCCGGGGCTTCTGTCTTTTCCGAAGAATGAAGCCAGTAACGAATTTTGTGGGGATGTAAATCTACCTCATTTTTAAAAAACGGCTGACAGATTTCTCAGAAATCTGTGCTGCTATCCCCTGCTTTTTAATTTCTGCCACTAACAGCGGGAGGCTCCACTGGCTTACTTCGTACCCAAAATCGTTCGGGTTGCCGCAGGCGAGGTCGATGATCCGCATGATCTGGTCCGGCGTAAAAACAGACGGGGCACCGGGGCGTTTTTTATCGGACAGGACTGCCCGTATCCCATCTTCGAGTTTTTCCGGGGCGTCCGTTTCAATCTTCCGCAAGGCCGGGAGCGCTGCGAGGAACCGGCTGCGCCAGGTGGCAACATTATTATAATGAAGCCCGACCTGTGATGCAATATTCTGATTGAGTTCCCCCTGTGACGCAAGCAGGACAATGCTGGCTCTTTTGACCAGTCCCGACGGAAGGGAGCGGCTTTTTGAAAAAGCAGATAATATATTTTTCATGGCATCAGATAACACCGGGATAGTATCAATTGTTTTCCTTCGCATCGTAATCCATCCATTCTTTAGTGATAGAATTATTATGCACCGACTACAATAAAAAAGCAACAAATACTGTACTAGAGAGATAAGAAATTAGAAATACAGTGATTGCTATACAGTTTAAGCTATGTTATAATTTCTTTGTGGCAATAGAAAATAGGTCAGAATGAAACTACGCAATTTAAGCATAATGTATTGCATAGTTCAAATATATACAGAAAGGGATGATTAAGATGAAGAAATTAGGATATTATCAGTATAAATTGAACAGGAGGGCGACTATATTTTAACCCTCCTGCACTATAATTGGAGGAAAAATGTATAACGAAAAGGATATAATAGCCCAATGGAATGCTGACATGTATGACTTGAATGAAACCTATACGGATGATATTGAACTTGCGCTCATGCTTATGGGTACAACGCCAAAAAAGGTTTTGGAAATTGCCTGTGGTAGCGGGCGTTTTCTGGTTCCTGTGGCAAAAGCAGGACATGATGTAACCGGACTTGATTTGGATGAGTACATGATGGAAAGGATCGCACACAAAATCACGAATGAAAAAATCAAATGGCACAAGGCAGATGTGATTCATGATGATTGGGGTACTGGATTTGATGTTGTAACTTTAGGCGCTAATTTTTTATTCAATATTGTGTCTGATATGGATTATGAACAAGCCCAAAAATTGATGATTCAGAAGTCTGCGGATGCGTTAGCTGTTGGTGGTCACATTTTTGTGGATTATGCGTACTCACAATATCCTGAGAAATGGTTTTATAATCCCAATCCAATTATTGTATGGGAAGGTACAGACAGTCATGGAAACTTTGGAAAAATGTCGTTGCTTGATAATGTCTATGATACTGAGAGCAGAATGCTCAGATTTATCCGTAGGTTTGACATGATACTTGCGGATGGAAGTACTTTAGAGCAGGAAATTCCATCTGAGAAACACTTTGCATCACTTGAGCAGATACATAAGTGGTTAGATGAAGCAGGATTTGTTATAGAGCAAGAGTGTGGCGATTATCAAGGACATCCAATAAGCGAAATGACGAATAGGGTTATTATCTGGGCAAGAAAAACTAGATAACCAAAATAAAATGTAAGTATTTGTGTGTAGTGTGGCAGGTAATCATGAAGGATTGCCTGCCATTTACAGATAAGGCAAGAAAAGTGGGCAAAGAGCTAATTGCTAGTGTAATGACATATTGATATATAGTTAAATTATACTGGTAAATACAGCCGTTTTGATATATACTAAGAAAAAACGGCGGTGATTCCAATGGCAAGACCCAGAAAATATGTAATCAAGCTTACGGAAGATGAATACAAGGAACTTAAATCCATAATCCGTAAGAAAGCAACTTCAAAAACAATACGCTGCAGATGCCAGATAATCCTTGACCTGGACGAGTCGCATGGAAAAGTCCTTACCCATGAGCAGAGTGCTAAATCCAACGGCGTCTGTCTGGCAACAGTCACAAATACTGTTACAAAATACATAAACGGCGGTGTTGATGCTGTCACTGAATTTAAAAGAAGCATAAACTCAGATAATGCAAGGCGCAAGGTTGACGGGCGCATGGAAGCCCGGCTTATCGAGCTTGCCTGCGGACCGGTCCCGGAAGGCCACTCCCGCTGGACGATCCGCCTGCTTGAGGAGGAAGCCAGGGTCATTCTGGAAACACCTGTGAGCAGGGAGGCAATCCGGAATGCATTAAAAAAAACAAACTTCGACCTCACAAAAACGACTACTGGTGCATCCCGGCAAAAGAAGACCCGGAATTCATAGCCTGTATGGAGGATATCCTTGATGTATATGAGCTTCCTTATGACCCAAAGCGTCCGGTTGTCTGCATGGATGAAAAGCCTTACCAGCTTCTGGGCGAGGCCAGGGAGCCCCTGCCGATGGTACCTGGGAGCGACCGCAAAACGGATTCCGAATACATCCGAAATGGAACAGTCAGCATATTTGCTTTTGTGGAGCCGCTTGGCGGGACGCACCATGTAAGCGTGCGGGAGCACCGTACAGCCGTCGACTGGGCGGAGGAGATCAAATATCTCGTGGATGTCATGTACCCGGATGCCGAGAAAATCATCCTTGTAATGGACAACCTCAATACCCATAAGCCGGCTTCCCTCTATAAGAAGTATCCTCCGGAGGAAGCGAGACGCATCATCAAAAAACTGGAAATACATTATACCCCAAAGCACGGCAGTTGGCTGGATATCGCCGAAATAGAGCTGAATGTAATGACCAGGCAGTGCCTGTCCCGCCGTATAGCTGACATTGAGCTGCTGCGCAGCGAGCTGTCTGTATGGGAAACCGAGCGTAATACAATAGCAGCAAAGGTTGACTGGCATTTTAGGACAGGTGATGCCAGGATAAAGCTTAAGTCTCTATACCCCAATTTTACTATCGCCTGTTAAAAGGCGGTAGTAAGGCTAAATATCGTCATGTCAGTACACTAGTGTGATTCATAAAGCTTTAAATTATCCTGAATTTGATTTTCACAGCTTACGGCATACACACTCCACAATGTTAGCCGAAAATGGTGCTCCCTTGGTCTATATTCAGAAAAGACTCGGACACGAAAAACCAGAAATGACAACTCAAGTTTATACAAATCACTTAACACCAAAAATCACTATTGCAGGAAATAATATTCTCAACAATATGTTTTAATCGAAAGCTCTCAATCACTAGCTGGTTGAGAGTTTTCCATTTAGGCACTTTAACACCTCTTACAGCAGCACCGTAGACGTAGAGATCAAAAAGCGTAGACGCAGACTATTATATAGGTTCGCGTCTACATAAATAACCTCGTATCACGTCTACAAGTATTTATTGTGTAGACGTGATGTAGACGCAGAAAGTTTTTAAACATTTTATCCACCAAAATGAAAATATAAATCGCATAGAAAAGCCTCCCCCAGATTTCTCCAAGAGAGGCTTGAAACCATTGATTTTACTGTATTTGCCGCTTAGAACTTCCCTTCCTTAGCCGCTTCCTCAATGCTCACAGCCACTGCCACGGTAGCGCCGACCATGGGGTTGTTGCCCATGCCAATCAGGCCCATCATCTCCACATGAGCGGGAACGGAGGAAGAACCTGCGAACTGTGCGTCGGAATGCATACGGCCCAGGGTATCCGTAAAGCCGTAGGAAGCAGGACCTGCTGCCATGTTGTCCGGATGCAGAGTACGTCCTGTGCCGCCGCCGGATGCCACGGAGAAGTACTTCTTATCTGCCTCGGTTCTCTCTTTCTTGTATGTACCTGCCACAGGATGCTGGAACCTGGTAGGATTGGTGGAGTTACCGGTGATGGATACATCCACATTCTCCTTCCACATGATAGCCACACCTTCAGGCACGCTGTTGGCGCCATAGCAATTTACCTTGGAACGGAGTCCCTCGGAATAAGAAATCCTCTCGATCTCCTTTACCGTGTTGGTGTAGGGATCATACTCTGTCTCCACAAAAGTAAAGCCATTGATACGGGAAATAATCTTAGCAGCATCCTTGCCCAGACCGTTCAGGATAACGCGCAGCGGTTTCTGACGCACCTTATTGGCCTTCTCTGCGATACCGATAGCACCCTCAGCAGCGGCGAAGGACTCATGTCCTGCCAGGAAGCAGAAACAGTCCGTATCCTCCTCCAGGAGCATCTTGCCCAGGTTGCCGTGTCCAAGACCCACCTTGCGGGTATCTGCGACAGAGCCGGGAATACAGAATGCCTGAAGGCCCTCGCCGATAGCAGCGGCAGCGTCGGCAGCCTTACGGCAGCCCTTTTTGATGGCGATGGCAGCGCCCACAGTATAAGCCCAGCAGGCATTTTCAAAGCAGATAGGCTGAATCTTCTTCACCTGCTCATATACGTCAAGTCCGGCATCCTTTGTGATCTTCTCTGCTTCTTCGATAGAGGAGATACCATAGCTGCCCAGAACTTCAGTGATCTTGTCAATACGTCTTTCAAATGATTCAAATAAAGCCATTTTCCTGTCCTCCTTTATCCTAATTATTCTTTCCTGGGATCGATAATCTTCACGGCATCATCCACACGGCCATACTGTCCCTTCGCCTTCTCGTAAGCGGTGGTGGGATCGTCGCCCTTCTTGATGAAATCAGTCATTTTGCCCAGGTTCACAAACTGATAACCGATAATCTGATCGTCCTTATCCAGGGCAATGCCGGTCACATAACCCTCTGCCATCTCAAGATAGCGGGGCCCCTTCTTCAGGGTTCCGTACATGGTGCCCACCTGGCTCCTGAGGCCCTTGCCCAGGTCTTCAAGGCCTGCACCTACAGGAAGTCCATCCTCGGAGAACGCGCTCTGGGAACGTCCATACACAATCTGCAGGAAAAGCTCTCTCATGGCAGTGTTGATGGCATCGCATACAAGGTCGGTGTTCAGGGCCTCCATAACAGTCAGGCCAGGAAGAATTTCAGCAGCCATGGCAGCGGAATGAGTCATGCCGGAGCAGCCGATGGTCTCCACCAGTGCCTCCTGGATAATGCCTTCTTTCACATTCAGGGTCAGCTTGCAGGCTCCCTGCTGAGGCGCACACCAGCCCACACCATGTGTCAAGCCGGAAATATCCTCTACCTTCTTAGCCTGTACCCACTTAGCTTCTTCGGGGATAGGCGCGCAGCCATGGTGCACACCCTGAGCGACTGTACACATTTCTTCAACTTCCTTTGAATAAATCATGTGAAATCTCCTTTCAATTATGTAAGTTATGATTCATGACAATAAAAAATCCGCCCCGGCGTCTTCTCTATTGCTCAAACTTCCAAAATATCTCATTCCTATACATTTTCTCACATTTTCTACAAAAAATCCAGTAGTTTTTGTAAAAATCCAGTAACTTCTTTTTTCTGTCACAGTCACTGCCGCTTTGGGGTGATCTCCGTGCACTTTTTGTATATGCTGCCTGGAGGAACAACTCCCCGCACCATGGATGTGGGATAAATATTCGTGTTTCTGCCAATGACAGTCCCGGGATTCAGGACACTGTTGCAGCCCACTTCCACATTGTCCCCCAGCATGGCTCCCATTTTTTTCAGGCCGGTCTCCAGACGGATCCCCTCCCCCTTGACCACCACCAATGTCTTGTCGCTCTTTACATTGGATGTGATGGAGCCGGCTCCCATATGGGACTTATAGCCCAGAATGCTGTCCCCCACATAATTATAATGGGGCACCTGTACCTTGTTAAACAATATCACATTTTTCAGCTCGGTAGAATTTCCTACCACCGCCCCCTTACCTACAATGGCGCTGCCACGGACAAAAGCACAGTGACGGATCTCTGCGTCCTCATCCACAATCAAAGGTCCGTTGAGACAGGCGCTGGGCGCCACCCTGGCGCTTCTGGCCACCCAGATATTCTCCCCTCTCTCCTCAAAAATATCTTTTGGAAGCCTGTTTCCCAGTTCCAGAATAAAGTCATGTATTCTGGGAAGCACTTCCCAGGGATATTCCACCCCGCCAAAAAGCTCTGCAGCGATGGTTTCCTCGAGATTATAAAGTTCTGAGACTTTGATACAGTCCTCTGACATAGTCCTTCCTCCCCTTTTCATCAGCCGGTCTTATAATTGGCAGCCGCAGCCTGGAACTGTGTGAACAGCGCCCTCTGGTTATTCAGCGTCTTGACATACTCCGTCCTGCGCCCGACAAATCCGTTCAGCTTGTCCATATATTCCTTCGAGGAAATATTTCCCTCCGCCACCATGGTCAGACCTTTCTCCCAGCTGGCAGTCAGAGACGGATCCAGAAGTGCCTTGATAGAATTTCCCACCACATCATAGATCATCTCCCCCATCAGCGTAGGAGTCAGCACCTGTGACTTCTTATTCAGGGACAGGTACTCGATATTTACCAGTTTTTTCAGGATTTCCGCCCTGGTGGCGCTGGTGCCGATACCGCTTCCCTTGATCTGGGCCCGCAGCTCCTCATCCTCTATAAACTGACCTGCATTCTCCATTGTCAAAATGATGCTTCCTGACGTGTAACGCTTGGGCGGGGCGGTCTCCCCCTCTTTGATGTCATAGGATTCCACCACAAGAGGCGTTCCCTTTTTCAGACCATCCAGAAGTTTCACAAATGCGCTGTCGCACTTGATCTCCGTCTCTTCAGACTCTCCGGAGGTATTCTTTTTATCCGCGGCTCCGGAAGAATCCTCCCCGGCTGCAGACCCACTGCCGGAAGCATTTCCCACGAAACCTGACCCTGCACCGCCGGGCACATTCCCACTAACTACGGGCATTGCGCCTCCAGATACTCCTCCCCCAGCCGAAGACGCAGGTCCGCTGCCGGAAGCATTTCCCACAGAACCAGACCCTGCGCCGCCGGAAGCACCTCCCCCAGCCGCATCCCTCTTAAAGGCCACTTTCAGGTATCCTTCCTCTATGAGCACCTTAAAGCTTGCAAAAAACCTCTCCTCCTTTACCCTGATGCACAGCGCAAATTTCCTGTAAACCGCAGGAGGATAAAAGATACTCAGGAACCTGCGGACAATCAGCTCATAGACCTTCAGGGACAGAGGAGGCAGCCCTTTTAGATTGGCCAGCCCCTGCCCTGTGGGAATAATGGCATAATGGTCCGTTATCTGCTTGTCATTCACATACCTGGTCTTGGCAATGTTTTTATAGCTGCCTTTACTTATGATCTCTGCAGCAAAATTGGCCGCCAGGGAATAGCCCCGCAGGCCTCCGATATTCTTATGTATCTCCTTCGCCACCGCTGTGGACAACACTCTGGCATCCGTTCTGGGATAAGTCACCATCTTCTTCTCGTAGAGTTCCTGTGCAATCCGCAGCGTCTCATCGGGACTGATCTTAAAGTATTTTGAACATTCATTTTGAAGCTCAGCCAGGTTGTAGAGCAGAGGAGGATTTTTATTCTCCTTTTTGCGGGAAATACTCTCCACCAGCGGCTTCCCCACCGGCTCCTGGAGCAGGTATGCAATCAGCTGCCTGGCATCCGCCTCCTCCTTGAAGCCGTTCTCCTTGTAGAGCTTGGGCGAAGCGTACCATTTTGAGCCTTCCACCGCCCGCCATTCTCCGGGAAATGTTTTGTCCTGCAGCCGGAAAGTGCCGATAACTCTGTAAAAAGGCGTCTTCACAAAAGCCCGGATCTCCCGCTCCCTGTTCACAATAATGCCCAGCACACAGGTCATCACACGGCCCACGGAGATCACTGCCTTGTCCCGCTTGAGATAGTCCTGTACCACCCTGCCGTACTTCAAGGTGAGCACACGGGAAAAGTTAATCCCCATGAGATAATCTTCCTTTGCACGCAGGTATGCGGCATCGCTGAGACTGTCATACTCCGCCAGATCCTTGGCCTCCCGGATCCCCCGCAGAATCTCCTCCTCTGTCTGGGAGTCAATCCATACCCTCAGACGCTCTTTTCCCTTCACACCGGCCATCTGCTCCACAAGCCTGTATATATACTCCCCCTCCCGCCCGGAGTCCGTGCACACATAGATGGTGTCCACATCCGGACGTTTCATCAGGGAGCTTACAATAGTATATTGCTTCTTGGAGCTTTCGATAACCTCATATTTATATTCTTCCGGCAGAAATGGAATGGTGTCAAAACTCCAACGCTTGTACCTGGCATCGTAGACATCAGGGTAACTCATTGTCACCAGATGTCCCACGCACCAGGTGACAATCGTGTTGTTTGACTCCAGATAGCCGTCTCTGGAAGTGGTATTGATCTTCAACGCGTTGGCAAATTCCCTGGCCACACTGGGCTTCTCGGCGATGAACAGCTTTTTACTCACCCCATATACCCCTGGGCTTTCAGAAGCTCCGCACAGAGAACCGCACCCCCTGCCGCACCCCTGACAGTATTATGAGACAGTCCAATAAACTTATAGTCATATATTAAATCTTCTCTGAGCCTTCCCACACTGACACCCATACCGTGCTCATAGTCCACATCCTGGGCAACCTGAGGCCTGTTGTCCTCCTCCAGATACTGGATAAACTGTCCGGGAGCGCTGGGCAGTTTCAGCCTCTGGGGCTCCCCTGTGAAGGTTCTGAGCCTCTGAACGAGCTGCTCCTTTGTGGGCTTGTTCCTGAAACGCACGAACACCGCCGCCGTATGCCCGTTCAGCACGGGGACCCTGATGCACTGGCAGGTGATCGCAGGCTCCCTGGCCGGAACTATCACGCCTCCCTCAATCTTTCCCCAGATGCGCAGGGGCTCTTTCTCACTTTTCTCCTCCTCGCCGCCGATGTAGGGGATAATGTTCCCCACCATCTCCGGCCAGTCCTGAAATGTCTTGCCGGCCCCGGAGATAGCCTGATATGTGGTGGCAACCACCTCCACAGGTTCAAACTCTTTCCAGGCGGTGAGCACAGGAGCATAGCTCTGAATGGAACAGTTGGGCTTTGCCGCCACAAATCCCCTGGTTGTTCCCAGACGTTTTCTCTGGTACTGGATCACGTCGGTATGCTCAGGATTGACTTCGGGAATCAACATGGGCACATCAGGGGTCCACCTGTGAGCGCTGTTGTTGGAGACCACGGGCGTCTCCGTCCTGGCATAGTCTTCCTCTATCTTTTTGATCTCCTCCTTGGTCATGTCCACGGCGCTGAACACAAAGTCAACCTGGGAAGCCACGGCCTCCACGTCGTTGACATTCATCACTTTCAGATTCTTAACCGCCTCCGGCATGGGAGTGTCCATCTTCCACCTGCCCTCCACAGCCTCCTCGTAGGTTTTTCCCGCAGAACGTGGACTGGCGGCAATGGCCTCCACCTGAAACCAGGGATGATTCTCCAAGAGGGCTATAAATCTCTGCCCTACCATGCCCGTACCGCCCAGTATACCCACTCTCAGTTTTCCGTCCATCTCTACCTCTTCCTTTCCTGTTCCATATGTACTCAATTCTTCCACAGTGCCGTCCGCCCCGCCGCCGCCATTACTTTTCTCCACAGCAAAGCTTTCTCCTGCTCTTCCCAGTGTGCGGCAGAGCTCTCTCTTTATCTATCTCCAGCGTTCTCCAGAGCTCTCTCTTTATCTATCACCAGCGTTCTCCAGAGCTCTCTCTTTATCTATCTCCAGCATTCTCCAGAGCTCTCTTTTTATCTATCACCAGCATTCTCCAGAGCTTTCTCTTTATCTCGCCTCAGTGTCCGCGTCCGGCAGAGCTCTCTTTATCTCTCCCGGTCTGCCTCCTCTTGGCCTTCCGCAATGCGCTCTGCCAAAGTTCCCTCCGCCAGATAAGCCCGGTATCCGGCCAGGGCCTGTTTCATGGCCTCGGGCCCCGGCGCTCCCAGGGTCAGACGCTTTTCCACACAGGCTTTCAGCGACACCGCCTCATAAATATCCGCCTCAAATTTATCGCTGAGGCCCTGAAGTTCCTCCAGGGACAGCTCGTCAATGGAAGTTCCCTTTTCAATGCAGTAAAGCACCAGCCTGCCCACCACAGCATGGGCATCCCGAAAAGGAACCCCCTTGGCGGCCAGATAGTCCGCCGCGTCGGTGGCGTTGGCAAATCCGTTCCTGGCACTGGCCGCCATACGATCCTTCCGGAACTTCATGGTGCGCAGCATCCCGGTAAACAGAGCCAGGCAGTCCCCCACCGTGTCCATGGCGTCAAAAGCCACTTCCTTGTCCTCCTGCATATCCTTGTTGTAGGCCAGAGGAAGTCCTTTCATTGTGGTCAGGAGACTCACAAGAGCCCCGTAAACCCGCCCGGTCTTGCCACGAACCAGTTCCGCAATGTCCGGATTCTTCTTCTGAGGCATAATGCTGCTGCCGGTGGCATAGGCATCGTCAATCTCTACAAACTGGTACTCGTTAGAGTTCCACAGTATGATCTCCTCGCAGAACCGGCTTAAATGCATCATGACAGTGGAGAGGGCGGCAAGAAACTCTATCAGATAATCCCTGTCCGACACTGCATCCATACTGTTCACCGCAGGCCCGTCAAACCCAAGCAGGCTTGCCGTGTACTCCCTGTCCAGAGGAAAAGTGGTTCCTGCCAGAGCCCCCGCCCCCAGAGGACAGTAATTCATCCTTCTATAGATATCCCCAAGCCTGAGTCTGTCCCGCCGGAACATCTCAAAATAGGCGCCGTAATGATGGGCCAGCGTCACAGGCTGGGCCTTCTGCAGGTGCGTGAATCCGGGCATGTAAGTCTCCAGATTCTCCTCCATGGCCCCCAGGATGACGGAGAGCAGCTCCGCAAGCTGCCCCTCCGTCTCCAGCACCCTCTTCCTGGTATAAAGCCTCATGTCCAGAGCCACCTGATCGTTGCGGCTCCTGCCTGTGTGAAGCTTCTTCCCTGTGTCCTGAATGCGCTTCACAAGCTCCGCCTCCACAAAGCTGTGGATATCCTCGCAGCTCTCGTCAATCGAAAGCCTGCCTCTGTCCACATCCTCCAGGATCTCCCCAAGGGCCCGGATCATGACATCCCTCTCCTCCGGTTCAATGATCCCCCGGGCAGCCAGCATCCTGGCATGGGCAATGCTGCCCTGGATATCCTGGTGAAAAAGGCGCCTGTCAAAACCTATGGACGCGTTAAACTCATAGGCCGCCGAAGCGGTCTCCCCGGTAAAACGTCCCCCCCATAACTGTGCCATACTTTTCCTCCGTCAAAAAAACTTTTTTGATTTTACCATAAACAGCCCCTCTTTGCAAGAAAGATGTCAGATATCCAGTTTTGTCAGCAGGAACTGTTCCTCCGCCGCGTTCAGCAGCTCGCCGTTGATCAGTTTCACCGCCACATCCCTGGCCTTGACACAGTGCTTTGTCACCAGCTCGTCGTAGAAAAAGTCTATGCTGCGGACTGCATCCAGGGCGTCTTCCAGGAGAGTCCCGTTTATGCCGTTGGGCTCCTGCCTCTGGTCACAGATCCACCCCAGAGCCAGAATGCAGCATATCAACTGGGCGCTTGTGAGCTGCCCTGTCTTGATCACGCCGCAGAGCTGCCTCACCGTGTCCTCCTCCAGTTTTACATTCTGCACATGGTCCTTTTCCTTTCTCAGGGCAATTCCCATGGCATGGGAGCTGAACTGCAGATTGGTGGACATTCTCCTGCGGGCATGAGCCACATCCCTGTCAAACTCCTCCTTCAGCCAGGAAACCTGAGTCCTGGTCTTGGCATGGGCATAGAGGCAGGCCTGAAGATAACGGCTGTTGCTGTGGAGCGCCGAAAGCTTTTCCATCTGGTCCCGATCCCCGCACATGCTCAGGGCATAGATGGCCTGAATGTTGGCCGAAACCCTACGCCCTCCTATGGACATGCCGTGGAATTCCGCGCTGAGCTGGTTCATGCAGATCTGGGCAAGCTTCCTGCGCTCTGCATCCTTCCACATGACGCCCGTCTTCCTGGCCACGCAGAAAAGCCTCTCTCTCGTCTCGTCATTAGACACGCTGTAGAGCGCATCCAGCACCGCTTCCGCAAAGTCTCCTTTGTTGCCTGCGTTGCAGATATTGTTCACACAGGCGGCAATTCTTTTGGAGATGGTCCCCCTGTCCGCTCTGGGCTTTGAATAATTCTGGCACAGCTGCAGCAGGTTGTTGATCTCCTCCCTGGGCCGGAGCATGCTCCCGCTGGGGGCCACCACCCTGGTCTTGGCATTGGGACGCTCGCTGTTGTCGATGGCGATCTCCACATGGCCCTCTTCTTCTTTCTCATTCCCCTCCCCGTCGCTGCTGGTCCAGGCCTTCATGGTAATCACCTTGCTGCTTCCCATGTAAATCATAAAAGCCACAAATGCCCCGTC